>Ga0208849_1001113_pt1 | contig 20298 bp, 18 predicted proteins | sample NGESurdeep072012_10_FD_184470 | JGI IMG/M metagenome (GOLD analysis project Ga0208849, IMG submission 184470) | Arctic peat soil microbial communities from Barrow, Alaska - NGEE Surface sample 53-3 deep-072012 (SPAdes) | ecosystem: Environmental > Terrestrial > Soil > Wetlands > Peat ... | reverse complement strand
AGATCTTCATTTTCATCTCCGGCTACACGGCGGCGTTCGTCTACGGCCGCGCGATGCGCGATTCCGGCTTTGTGGTCGCCACCGCGCGGATCCTGCGCCGGGTCTGGCAGATCTATGTCGCGCATGTGTTCCTGTTCACGATCTTCCTTGCCGAGATTTCCTATGTCGCCACCAGTTTCGACAACCCGCTGTATTCGGAAGAAATGGGAATCATGGATTTTCTCAAGCAGCCGGACGTCACCATCGTTCAGGCGCTGCTGCTGAGATTCCGTCCCGTCAACATGGACGTGCTGCCGCTCTACATCGTGCTGATGCTGTTTCTGCCGCTGATCCTGTGGCTGATGAAGTGGCGGCCCGACGTCACGCTGGCGCTGTCGGCCGTGCTCTATGCGCTGACCTGGCAGTTCGACCTGCATCTGACCGCCTATCCGAACGGCTCGTGGGTCTTCAATCCGTTCGCCTGGCAATTGCTGTTCGTGTTCGGCGCATGGTGCGCGCAGGGCGGTGCGCGGCGAATGTCGCGGATTCTGTCGTCGCGGATCACGCTGGGGATTTCGTTGGCCTATCTGTTCGCGGCGTTCTGCGTCACGCTGACCTGGTACTTGCCGCAGCTCTCTCACCTGATGCCGCGCCGGCTCGAGCAATGGATGTACCCGATCAACAAGCCCGACCTCGACGTGCTCAGGTTCGCGCATTTCCTGGCGCTGGCGGCCGTCACCGTGCGCTTCCTGCCCAAGGACTGGCCCGGGCTGAAATCGCCCTGGCTGCGGCCGCTGATCCTGTGCGGGCAGCATTCGCTGGAGATTTTCTGCCTCGGCGTGTTCCTGGCGTTCGCGGGCTATTTCATACTGGCGGAGGTCTCCGGCGGCGCCGGCTTGCATTTCATCATCAGCGTTGCCGGGATCATCATCATGTCGACCGCAGCATGGGTGTTTTCATGGTACAAGCACGTTGCCGACAAGGGTGCGGCGCGAAAGATCGCCAGCGGCAACGCCGACATGGCGGGAGGAGGCCTATGAGATCCAACTCGGGAGCTATCCTGGGGCTGACGTTGCTGGCCGTTGTTTTGACCGCGGCGCCGGCGCGCGCCGACGATGCGCCGCAGAACTGTGAGGTTCCGGTCTATCTGCTCGAGAGCGAGAGCGCGCTTCCCAAGGTCGCGGACGCGGTCAAAAGCGGCCATCTGGATATTCTGGTGCTGGGCAGCCGGTCGTCGACCATCACCACCTCGGAAGCCAGCGCCTATCCCGCCCGCCTGCAGGCGATCCTGAGGGAGAAGCTGCCCGCCGTCGCGGTTAATGTATCCGTGGAACTACAGGCCAAGAAGACCGCCGAGGAAGTCGCGGCCGGCCTTGTTAAGCTGATGGAAGGAAAAAAACCCACTTTGGTTATCTGGCAGACCGGCACGGTCGATGCTATGCGATCCGTCAATCTCGACGATTTTCGCAGCGCGGTCGACGGCGGGATTGCTGCGTTGCAAAATACCGGAGCCGATGTGATTTTGATGAATCTGCAATACAGCCCGAGCACGGAAACCATGACTTCCGCGCCGCCCTATCTCGATAATTTGCGGGTGGTGGCGCAGCAGCACGATGTTCCGCTGTTCGACCGGTTCGCCATCATGCGTCAATGGAACGATTCCGGAGACTTCGACCTGTTCAATGCTTCGCACGGCCTTGATCTGGCAAAGCGGGTCCATGATTGTCTGGGCCGGGCGCTGTCGACCTTTGTGATTGCGGCGGCCCACATCACTCCAGCCCAACAGAATTGAGGATTCGGGGTTAATGAATTTGCACCGCCCTTTTTCCGGAATTGCATCGCTGGCCATGCCGGCCGTCGCGGCCCTGGTACTGCTGACGCCGGCCTTGATCCTTCCCGCCTGCGCTCAGGCCGCGCAGCCGGCTGCGCTATCCGACGGCGCCCAGCCGGCGGCGTCCCAACCCGTCGCTGCGGGCAGCGTGGCCTCCGTCGACCAGCCAAATCCGTCGCCGCGGAAAAGCCTCGCCGCAGTCACCCTCGACAAGGTGAAGGAAGTCGCGAAATCGGCCGGCGATATTTTCAGCCGCGTCCCCTGCCTGCCGCCGAAGGGCGGCGCCAAATCGATGGGCTCGCTGCCGCATGTGGCGGGCAAGCTGGCGGCGGGACAGCCGGTGGTGATCGTCGCCTTCGGGTCGTCTTCGACACAGGGCTACGGTTCGTCGACACCTGAATTCACCTATCCGAACCGGCTGGCGGCGCAGTTGCGTCGGCAATATCGCGGCGCCGACATTACCGTGCTCAATCACGGCGTCGGCGGCGAAGACGCGCCTGAAATGATGAAGCGGCTGCAGACCTCGGTGATTGACGCCAAGCCGGACCTGGTGATCTGGCAGCTCGGCACCAACGCCGTGTTGCGCAATCTCGATCCGGTGGAAACCGAGAAACTGGTTGAAGACGGCGTTACGCGCATTCAGTCGGCCAACGCCGACATCGTGCTGGTCGATCCGCAATATTCTCCGCGGGTCACCGAGCGCGGCGAAAGTGCCAACCGCATGGTCAGGATGCTCGGCCAGGTCGCCGCACTCCGCCATGTCGGATTTTTCCCGCGCTTCGAGGTGATGCGCGAATGGCATGACCAGCGGGCGCTGCCGATCGACAGCTTCGTGATCGCCGACGGCCTGCACATGAACGACTGGGGCTATGCCTGCTTCGCCCAGCTGCTCGGCGACGACATCATCAAGTCGGTCGGCCAGATCAAGCTCGGCGTCAACGTGCAGTCCAGCGTGCAGACCTACCGGCCGATGTGAGGTTGGGCGAATAGCGAGTAGCGAATAGAATTCCCATGGAGGCGGATCCCCTGGGGCGGGCTCGTCGAGAAGGTGAACCTGCGCGCGACCATAGGCATGGCGTTTTGGCCGCTATTGGCCTAAAGCACCCCCAACCTCACCCACATCCGCCACCCCCGCGACTGGGCATCTGACAGGCACGCAAGCTTCGACCCGTCGGGCCCGAAGCCCTGTTCAATGTTTCCGTCGGTAAACAACCAAGGTCGTCCAATCAGTGACATTCCTGACCACACCTCCGCCGCTCGCCCGGGCCTTGACGGAACGCAACTTCGATTCTCCGACCCCGGTGCAGACCGCCGTGCTGGCGGACGCTGCCGTCGACCGCGACCTTCTGGTCTCGGCGCAGACCGGCTCGGGCAAAACCGTCGCCTACGGCCTGGCAATTGCGAAAAACCTGCTTGACGGTGCCGAGCGGTTCGGGCGGGCGGCGGCGCCGCTGGCCCTGATCGTGGCGCCGACCCGCGAACTCGCCTTGCAGGTCCATCGCGAACTCGCCTGGCTCTATCAATATGCCGATGCGCGGGTGGTTTCCTGCGTCGGCGGCATGGATCCACGCCGCGAACAGCGCGAGCTTGCCGACGGCGCGCACATCGTGGTCGGCACGCCGGGCCGGTTATGCGATCATTTGCGGCGCGGCCGCCTCGACGTCTCGCAATTGAAGGCCGTGGTGCTCGACGAGGCCGACGAAATGCTCGATCTCGGCTTTCGCGAGGACATGGAATTCATCCTCAAGACCACCCCTGCCACCCGCCGCACGCTGTTGTTCTCGGCGACCCTGCCGCGCGGCATCGTGGCATTGGCCAAGCAGTATCAGCAGCAGGCGTTTCGCGTCGAGGTCGCCGGCGACGAAGGCGGTCACGCCGATATCGAGTACCGCGCGATCCGGATCGCCGCCGGCGATGTCGAGCACGCGGTGGTCAACGTGCTCAGATTTTTCGAATCGCCGAGCGCGCTGGTGTTTTGCAACACCAGGAACGCGGTCCGGCATTTGCAGGCGACGCTTTCGGAGCGCGGCTTCTCCGTGGTAGCGCTGTCAGGCGAATTGACCCAGAACGAGCGAACCCAGGCGCTGCAGGCGTTGCGGGATGGACGGGCGCGGGTCTGCGTGGCCACCGACGTGGCGGCGCGCGGCATCGATCTGCCCAACCTCGACCTCGTCATTCACTCCGACCTGCCGAATGACGCCGAGGTCATGCAGCATCGCTCCGGCCGCACCGGCCGCGCCGGCCGCAAAGGGGTCAGCGTCCTGCTGGTGCCGCCGGCGCGCAAGCGGCGCGCCGAACTGCTGCTCAATCTGGCCGGCATCGACGCCGTCTGGGGCACCGCCCCCACCGTGGAGGAAATTCGCAAGCTCGACCAGGAGCGCATGCTGCAGGACGACTTGTTCGCGCAGGAGACCACCGCCGATGACCTGATCCTGGCGCGCGCCATGCTCGCCGAGCGGTCGCCCGAGGATATCGCCGCGGCGCTGGCGCGGCTGTACCGGGCGCGGCTGCCTTCGCCGGAGGACATTCTCGATCCCGGCCAGGGCGCCGGACGATCCCGCGACGATCGCGGCCGCGGTAAAGAAGGCCGAAGCTCGCGCGGCGAGGATCGCGCGGCCGGACCGCGCGCGAAGCCGGGAAAATCATCGCCGCGTCACGGCATGGCGGATGGCAGCGTGTGGTTTCGCGCCGCCATCGGACGGCAGAAGAACGCCGAAGCGCGCTGGCTGTTGCCGATGATCTGCCGCCGTGGCGGCATCGACAAGCATGACATCGGCGCCATCCGCATTCTCGACACCACCACCGAGTTCGAGATTTCCGCATCGGCCGCCGAATCCTTCGCCATCAAGATCCGGCGTCCCGACAAGGAAGACGACATCCGTATCGAACCGATGACCGGCGCGCCGCAAGGCCAGACACCAACGGAAAAGCGGCCGCACCCGCCGCGGCGCGAAGCCCAGGAGGCCGGCGGCGGCGCACGTCAGAATGATGAATCGCGCGAACAGCGAGGGCCGAAGCAACACGGCAAGCCTCGCAATGGCAGCGGGCCGGAATTTCGCAAGGCGCCGCCAGCTTATGTCTACGACAAGAAAAAGCGATCCCGGGACAAGCCTGCCTACGCCCACCAGCCGCAGCCTGCCGGTGCGGCGCATACCAAGCCGGCGTTCGGGAAGAAGTCCATGAAGAACCGTCCGGGCCGCTGAACCGCTGAATGCGGTGCAGCAAACCGCAGCCGAGCCGTGCTGCAGGTGAGATTCAGGCTTGCATCGACCGGAAATCCGCGGCGCCCGCACCCGCCGCAGGTCACGGATGAGTTGGACGATGCGTTGCCGAATTTTCCCGATGCTATCGGCACAAGTTCCCGATTCTCCTTGTCAAACTTTCCCGATCTGTCAGATTTGAGGCCCACCGGCGTGCCTTCAACGGGCCGGTTGATGTCAACAAAAAATTGGGGCGGGAAACATGAATAGGTCGTCCATCATATGCGCCGCGTGGCTCGGCGTCGCCTGCTTGCTCGCAGGGCCCAGCATCGCGCAGGAAACCAAACAGGAAACCAAGTCGGCGTCGGGCCAGGCGAAGGTTGATCCGGTTACCCAGCCGGAGCTCAACGCGGCAGACAAGAGCGTCAATAATTTTCTGCTGACCAACGGCAATTATGCCCAGACGCGCTTTCATCCCGCCAAGCAGATCGATCGCGACAACGTCAAGAACCTGCACGTCGCGTGGATCTTCCAGACCGACGTCAAGGAATCGCTGGAAACCTCGCCGATCATCGTCGACGGCGTGATGTATGTGACGACGTCATTCAGCCATGTCTATGCGCTCGACGCCAAGACCGGCGAGCAGCTCTGGCACTACAATCACAAGATGGGGCTGGTCACGACTTACTGCTGCGGTCCCAACAATCGCGGCGTCCAGGTGCTCGGCGACCTCGTCTATGTCGCCACGCTCGACTCCAAACTGGTGGCGCTGAATGCCAAGACCGGCGATGTGGTCTGGACCACCGACATCGCCGATCCGGAAGCCGGATACAGCGAAACGATGGCGCCGACCGTCGTCAAGGACAAGATCCTGATCGGAACCAATGGCGGCGAATATGGTATCCGCGGCTTCCTGAAGGCCTACGATGCCAAGACCGGCAAGCTGATCTGGACCTTCAATACGGTGCCGGAGAATTCAGTCGGCGTCTGGGCCACCAAGGACGCCACCGGCCGCAACCTGCATCGCGATATTCAGGCCGAGAAGGACCAGCTCGCCAAAACCGGCGACCCGTTCGCCAGGCTTGGCGGCGGCGTATGGCAGAATCCGTCCGTCGATCTCGCCACCAACCGAATCTATTTCGTGGTCGGCAATCCCTCGCCGGATCTCGATGGCGCGGTCCGCCCCGGCGACAATCTCTACACCGACTCCCTGGTTTCGCTTGATCTCGATACCGGCAAATACGTCTGCCACTACCAGTACATCCCCCACGATGTGTGGGATCTCGATGCGGTAAGCCCGACGGTGCTGGTCAACGTCAAGGGCAAGGATGGCAAGACCATTCCTGGCGTGATCCATGCCGGCAAGACCGGTCACCTTTATGTCAACGACCGCAAGGATTGCAGCCTGATCCGCTTCTCCGAAGCCATGGTGCCGCAGGAGAACATGTGGGTGCTTCCCACCAAGGAAGGTGCGCGCATGCTGCCGGGCGCCAATGGCGGCGTCGAATGGTCGCCGATCGCCACCGACCCGGAACAGGGGCTGGCCTATGCCATCAACCTGCATCAGCCGATGACGTACCAGGTCGAGAGCTCGCCGTATCCGAACGGCAAGTTGTGGCTTGGCGGCGCCTTCAAGGCGATCCCGGGCGAGGCCCAGGCGGGCAACATCACCGCCGTCAACTACAACACCGGCAAGATCAAGTGGCAGGTCAAGACGCCGGAGCCGATGATCGGCGGCATTCTGGCCACCGCGGGCGGCCTGGTCTTCACCGGTGAAGGCAACGGCAAGTTCGCGGCCTACAATTCGTCCAACGGCAAGGAATTGTGGAATTTCCACGCCGGTGCCGGCGTCAATGCGCCGCCCTCCACCTACATGGTGGGCGGCAAGCAATATATCGTGGTCGGCGCGGGCGGCAACACCCAGGTCAATTTCCACCGCGGCAACAACATTATCGCCTTCAAGCTCGACTGAGCGCACGGGCGATCATCGAACGGCGAAGCGGGACCGGTTGCGGTCCCGCTTCTTTTGGTGGTTACGACGGGATTGGGATCGATGGGCGGCAAATTGAATTTGGGCATTTTGGTTGCGGTGCTGGCGGCTGTCTGGAACGCCGGCATCGCGCCGCTGCACGCCCAAAGCATTGAAGAAAAGGTCGAGGTGTGTGCCGGCTGCCATGGCGCGGACGGCAAACCGGTCGACAAGACTTTCCCCATTATCTGGGGGCAACAGGCCGGCTACCTCTATATCCAGCTCCGCGATTTCAAGCGCGGCGACCGCAAGAACGACATCATGCAGCCGATCGCTTCGTCGATGGAGCGGGACGACATGCAGTCGATCGCGGAATATTTCTCGAAAAAGCCATGGCCCGATCTCGGCCAGCCGCGCGCGTCCAAGGACGTTGCCGAGCGGGCCTCGGCCGCCAACAATTCGGTGGGCTGCACCGGCTGCCATCTCGATCACTTCCAGGGCGACGGCACGGTGCCCCGGCTGTCGGGGCAGAGCCGGGAGTATCTGACCAAAACCATCGCCGACTTCCGCACCCGCGCCCGCGGCAACAATCCCGGCATGTCGGATTTGATGATTGCCACCGCGCCCGACGACCTCGCGGCGCTGGAGGAATATCTGGCTGGTTTGTGAAGCCGTTTCAGCGCGGCGTCAGGCGTTCGCGCAGCGCCGACAGCACGGTGAGATCGGCGGCGCGTTTTCCGGCCTTGTCCTTGAGCGACGGATCGGCGCCGCGCGCCAGCAGCAGATAGGCGATCTCGCTGTGGCCGCCTTCGGCCGCGATCATCAGCGCGGTGCGGCCGCGGTTATCCCGATCGTCGATATGCGCGCCGGCGTCGAGCAGGGCGGCAACAACCTGGACTGCCTGCGCTTCCGGGGCCTGATCGTCCGGGCCCGACGCCCACATCAGCAGCGTGAGATCGTTGGGGTAGCGCGCGTTGATATCGATATTGCGCGCCAGGAGCCGCTTGACGACGTCGAGCCGCGCGCCGGCCGCCGCATAGACGATCGGCGGCTTGCCGGTTTCGTCGGGGGCGCGCGCGTCGGCGCCATGGGCGAGCAACGCTTCGACGATGACGTCGTTGCCGGCAAAGGCGGCGGCGGCGATCGGAGAGATGCCGCTGCGTCCGGTGAGATTGACGTCGGCGCCGCGTTCCATCAGCCGTTGCGCGATCGAGATATGGCTGCCTTCGGCGGCGAAATACAGCGCGGTGGCGCCGGCCAGATTGCGGGCATCGATGGGCGCGCCGCGCGCCAGCAGCAGGTCGACCATCTGCAGATGGCCGGCCTTGGCGGCGTGGCTGAGCGGCCGGGCGCCAAGCCGGTCACGGGCGTCGAGCGAGGCGCCCTGGTCCAGCAGTTGCGTCGCCAAATCGACGCAGTTGCCGTCGACCGCCGAAAACAGCGTCAGCGACACCTCGATCGCGGTGATCTGCGGTTTGGCGATGTCATACCGGCGAGACAGCGCCTGGCATCGCTCGGAGTCCGCCGCACCGGCAGCCGACGCGGCGCTCAGCAGGGCCATCCCGATCGAACATAGAAAGGTGACATAGCGGTACGGGACTTGGCGGTACAAGGCAGTCTCTCCCGGGCACGATTTGCTATTGCCCCGATGAGGCTCGCACAGCGGCAAGCGCATGCCAAGCAGGAGAACGATACTGAAAGGAAAAATGGATTCCGTACCGCGCCATCGATGAGCCACCTTGGCAAGAGTCCGGCGATTCATCGCCGGTTATCGACACGCGTCGTTTCCTGCGTCCGGAATCGCCAGGAAGGTAATCGTGACCGGCTGGAACGTGACATTATCGGCCGCTGCCGGAACCCCGATGATATCGGGCAACTCATCGCTTGTGTCGAGCGCCAGCGTGCGGCGGTTCAGCCTGACATCGGGATCGAGCAGGTTCGCCGCGTCCAGGGTGTACCGATTCGACGCGATCGGAAGCCGCAGCGCATGGGGTGCGTCGCGGTCGGTGTTAACAACCAGAACAACCACGCCGCCGGGCGTGCCACGTTGGCAATGGGCGTAGACATGGAGGCCCGGTCCAGTCGGCACACCGGCATCGAGCACCGTGGTTCCCATCAGTTGCCGCCACAGCAGCGCGCCCCAGTAATTCGGCCTCGGCTTCAGGGTCGTCTCGTCGAGCAGCCCGTAATCGCTTGCCGCCAGCGTGTTGTGCATGACGACTTGCACGCCGGCCTTCGCCAGCCGCCCGAGTTGATCGAGATAGCGGAACGTATCGAGGAAGGTCGCGGCGGAGGGATTTCCGCCGCAGGCGGCGTCCGCGGTTTCGGTGAGCCAGATCGGCTTGCCGGGCTCGAGCCGGTCGCGCAGCGCCTGATAAAAGGTCTGGGCCCGAGCGGCCCGCGACAGCCAGTCTTCGGAAAGTGCGGTTTCCGGCAAAGTCCTGCCGCTGCATCGCTCCGACAGCGTCCCGTAGTAATGATAGGACAACGCATCGATGCCGGGCCCGGATGCGGCGAGCAGATCCGACGCAACGGCGGTCTCGCCGACCGTGCCGGGGCCGAGAATCATCATGTCAGGCACGGCCTGCCGCACGAGCGCGTGGAATATCCCAAAATCCCTGCGATAGGCGCTGGCGTCGTAACCGGCCGGCGCGCCGCCGAACGCGGCGAGGTTAGGTTCGTTCATGAATTCAGCAGCCGCGATGGCACCGCCAATGGCATGGGTGTAGGCGAGAAGGTGTTGCGCCTGATCCGGTGTCCACGCGCCGGCGGCGTTGCGGGTGCCCCGACTGACCGCGAACGATGTCACGATCTTGGCGTCCACCGCTTGCGCGAAATCGACCACACCGCGCCATTGCCGGCGGGTCAGGACGTCATTGAATCCGGCGGGCGGCGCCGTCGGCGCGGCGTCCGAATCCGCGAAATAGGTGCTGTTGGCCCAGGTACCGCTGACGCGCAGATAGGCCGGCGCCAGTGCCGCCGCGAGCTTTCGCAACCGGGCATCGGCGAGATCGATCGGTGGCCGGTATTCGAACAGATCCGAATCCACGCCCGGCGGCGTGGCCGATCCGGATCGCGGCGGTGGCGCCGGCTGAGCGCCCGGCTTGGCGCGATAGGGCCTCCAGAACCTTCCGCCGGTGACTTCGATCATTTCAATGTTGTAGGACAGGAAGCGCGCATCGACGGTGCCGATGCGCGGCAGGCTGGAAGGCGTGACGGACGGCGCGTCGGCAGACGCCCCGGCACAGGCCGGGGCGGCCAGCAGCGCGTATGTCATGCAGCCGCACAGCGCGGCGGCGACGGGCTTGAGCACGCGGAAACCCTCGCTGGCTTTGGCTGGCTTGTGGCCGTTCAAGCCTGGGGCGGGACTTTGACCTTGCCGTATCGCAAGTAAAGACCGTTGACGCGGCTGGCAACGCCGAGGTTCGCGCGCTGCGCCGCCACCACGGATGCTACCTTCCAGCGCGACAGGCTTCGCGGTCAAGCCGATGATTTAACTAGCTTTTCTTTAGCCTGGTTTGCGCGCATTGCAGCGGCCGCCGTAAGGAAAGTTTAAAAGTTTGCAATTAGCGTGGCCTCGCTTTCGCCGGGCTGCCTGCTCTTTCACCTTTAGCCGATTTTGAATGCATCTATTTGGGGTCGATGATGTCTCTCGCACTGATTGAAACCGCCAACCTCGCCGTCAACCTGACGCCGCGACCGATCGAGCCGTCCTGGATCATCGAGGGCAATCCGGTCGCGCAAGGGCATGTGTTGTCGAGGAGCGCGGATGGGCTGGCGTCGACCATGGTCTGGGAATGCAGCGAAGGCCGCTTCAACTGGTATTACGATTTCGACGAGACCGTGCTGATCCTCGAAGGCTCGATCGTTCTCGAAAGCGACGGCATGCCGCCGACCCGCTACATTGCGGGCGACGTGATTTTCTTCAAGGACGGGGCGCATGCCAAATGGCATGTCGAGGGCCGCGTCCGCAAGCTGGCGTTCTGCCGCAAGACCCAGCCGGTCTGGCTCGGCTTCGCGCTGCGGGCATTCCTCAAACTGAAGAAAATCATGCTGCCGGCAGACCAACGCCGGGCCGCGAGCCTGCTGGGATCGACCTGAGCACCGCGGCGTCCGCTGGGCTTCTCCCCGGTCATATCTCTTTCATGACCTGCGCGTAGGCGATCAGCGCAAATAGCGCGGTGCCGCCGAGGATGTTGCCGATAAGGACCGGGACGAAGAAATAAGTGATCATAGGCTGGACGCCAAGACGTCCGTTGAGGACCAGAAAAAACGCCTCGACGCTGCCCGCGACGACATGCATGAATCCGGCTGCCGCAATCAGATAGGTGAGGACCACGATGACGTGGAACTGGGCCGCCGCGGCGCTGGGAATCAGCCAGACCAGGGTAGCGATCAGGAATCCGGACGCGATCGCGCGGAACATCATCTCGATCCAGCTATGATGGGTGATCTGACCGGCAATATCGAGCATCGCTGCTTTCAGCTCAGGGGTCAGGACCGGGGTGAAGGTGCACAGCAGCGCCGCGACCAGCGTGCCGGCCATGTTCGCAACCAGCACGACGCTCCAGAGCCGGCCGAGCCGCGCCAGACTGGCCAGGGTGAGATCAGCCATGACGGGCAGCACCGCAGTGACGGTGCTCTCGGTGAAAAGCTGCTGCCGGGATAGCACCACCATCACGAAGCCGACGGGATAGCCCAGGCTGGTCACCAGCGGTCTCCACGAAGCTTCCGGCAGGTGCGATTGCAAGATGGTCTGAGCCAGCAGCGAGAAGCTGATCGAGAGTCCGGCGGCCACCCCTGACCACCACAACGAGGTGATCGGCCGATCCATCTCCTCGTCGCCGAGCCTGCGCACAATTTCGTAGATCACGGGTGTGCGCGGGCTCGACATTTCCTCGACGTCACCGGCCTCCTTTTCGGTGATCTTGCGGTTTACTCGCCTGGCCTGTGGCGGCGGTTCGCGCGTTTTGGCAGCCTGCGGATTGGCGGATTTTTTCAAATTCAACTCCTCGCCAAACGCCGGTCGGGGTTGCGATCAAGCCGGCTAGCCCGGCGCTGGCTCATTGTCGGAAGCATTTGCTGCAATTCAAAAAAGTTCGCCGGAAGCCGTTTCGCCGGCTTCCATGCGACGCACGAGGTAAGTAAAAGATGGCCGCGTTAAAAGGTTCCAGCAAAGTTGGCGAACAGATTGGGCTGGAGCGGAAGCTGGCTCGCCCACTGCGCGCTTTGGATGGCCTTCAGCCAAGTTCGAGCCGGTAGAAATCCATAGCCGTTCTCGAGAACAACGCGGTTTTCTCGGCCTCACTGTATTGCGCGGCGATGCGCTTGAATGCGTTGAAGATCACCTGATAGCTGCACTGGCCCTTGTCGGGCGGAAAATTGCTTTCGAACATGCAGCGGGCGGGGCCGAAGGCTTCGATGCAGGTCTCGATATAGGGACGCCAGGCGGCAGCGGCCTGTTCCGAGGTCGGCGGCTTCGGACGTTGGTGAAAATCGAAACCGAGCAGCCGCATCGCGAGCCCGCCGAGTTTTACCATGACGTTGGGACAAGCGGCGACTTGCTGGATCGACGCTTTCCAGATCGGAAAAGTCTCTTCGCGCCGTCCGGCAAAGCGACCGAGGCCGACCGGGCCGCCGCAATGATCGAGCACAATTCGGGTATCCGGAAAGGCGCGCGCGAGATCGACGAATTCACCGAGTTGCGGGTGAAACAGCCACGCATCGAAACTCAGGCCGAGCGGTGCGAGGCAGGCAAAGCCCTTGCGGAAGTTGGTATCGAGCAACAGACCCTTCGGCCGCGTCGCATACATGCTAGCGATCTCCGCGTCGGCATCCCAGGCCGATGAATGCCTGATACCGCGGAAGCGGCCCTGGCCGGCGACGATCTCGGCTTCGAGCACGGCGCGGGCGCCGTCGCCGAGCAGCAGATTGGCGTGACTGACGATGCCGGCGCAGATCAGGGCGGGACCGTAGCCGCCGCTGGCGCTCATCGCCGCGACGCCGTTGGCGAATTCGACTTCTCCGACCGGGCGGAACGCTTCCGGTCCGCTGGCGCGATACATCGAACGGCAGTCGACATAGACGGTACCGATAATGTTGTGACCCGAGGCGATATCGGCCGACATTTCCTCGATCATGTAGCGCAAGCCGCCGCGATCCCACAGATGATGGTGCGGATCGACAATCGGGCGCCTGGGATCGATGACTTCTTCGGTGTATTGCGCGAGCCAGTCTTCGCGCGGATCGGCATAGAGACCGCTTTTTGACGCGGCGGCAGTGCTTGTGGCCATCGATCGTTGCTCCCTGAATTCGGTGTGCTGCTTGCGCTTTGAGGTGGCTAGGCGAGGAGAAGCGCGGACCCGCCCTGTGCTTCCATCAGCTTCACCGCTTTGCTGTCGAAAGAGACAAAGCGTTTCGCGCCGAGCCAGCTTCCCTCATACGCGATGGCAGCGTCGGCAAAATCTCCACCTGCGTCCAGCAGAACCAAGCCGGCTTCCGCCGCAGGCCGGTTCACAACAACGTTCGCACCGTTCATCAGGCGCCGGATCGCTTCGGCGATGTCGCCTGAAGGAATTTTGTAACCCTGCGACAGCACCCAGACAAGTTCGCAGAGCGCCGGTATTGCCAGCGCAACCATGTCTGCTTTCTTCAACGCGGTCTGGGCCGCTTTGCTCTGCTGCGCGTTATCGCCGACAATGGCTCGAACCAGCACGTTGGTATCGGCGGTGATCTTCATCTTCTGCCGGCCCAGCCCCGGGCGGCGATCTTGTTCATTTCCTCAATCGAGAGGGATGGGCCATCCTGCTTTTTCAGGAAATTGAACGCATCCGAAATCTTGCCGGCAGGCTGAGCTGCCCTTACCTCAATCCGGCCATCCGGGAGCATGTCCACGGCGATTTTATCGCCGGGATGAACGCCGAGATGCTTCAGCAGATCCTTGCGCAGGGTGACTTGTCCTTTGGCGGTAACGGTAAGCGTGTTCATGGATCGCCTCATAAACGAATGGCTCAATGTAAGGTAAAATTACCTTACAATCAAGTAAGCAGGTTGCTGGTCCCATTTCCGATTCGACGCAACGCCGGTTAAGCGACTAATCTAGCGGCATGAAGGTGCCGGAACCCTTCGACCACAAGCGTCGCCGCATGGCTGGCACTGCCCCTTCAGGAGTTGCAGCCATGACGTTTGGATCGACACAGCAGGCAATGGCCCAGGCCGGCCAATCCGCAAGCCTTGCGCGCGCAGCTTCCTCGCGGCGGCTTGAGCCGCTGCGCCATGTCGATGCCGGCGTTCTCGATATCGCCTATTACGAGGCGGGGCCGGCGGACGGACCGGTGGTGATGCTGCTGCACGGTTTTCCCTACGACATCCACTCCTATGTCGACGTCGCGCCGATGCTGGCGGCGCAGGGCTGCCGCGCCATTGTTCCCTATTTGCGCGGCTACGGCCCGACGCGGTTTCGTGACAGCGCGACACCGCGCTCGGGCGAGCAGGCCGCGGTCGGGGCCGACCTGATCGCGCTGATGGATGCGCTCTCGATAAAACGCGCGGTTTTTGCCGGCTATGATTGGGGCGGCCGCGCCGCCTGCATCGGCGCAGCACTGTGGCCGGAGCGCTGCGCCGGGCTGGTCTCGGTGAACGGCTATCTGATCCAGAATATCGCGCGAGCCATGGTCCCGGTAAAGCCGGAGCACGAGTTTCCGCTGTGGTACCAGTATTATTTCCAGCTCGAGCGCGGGCAGGCCGGCCTCGCCGCCAACCGGCGCGAGATCGCCCGGATCTTGTGGCGGCAATGGTCGCCGAACTGGCGGTTCGACGATGCGAGTTTCGAGCGCACGGCGTCGGCGCACGACAATCCTGACTATGTCGATGTGGTGATCCACAGCTATCGTCACCGCTTCGGTCTTGCGGGTGGCGATCCGCATTATGCCGAACTCCAGCGCCGGCTGGCGGCGTTGCCCGTCATCACGGTACCCGCCATCACGCTGGACGGCGACGCCGACGGCGTGGCCCCCGCGACCGACGGCACCGCGGCCGCGGCAAAATTCACCGGCCGCCGCACCCATCGCGTCATCCCGCACGCCGGCCATAATCTGCCGCAGGAAGAGCCGGAAGCGTTCGCGGATGCCGTGATGGAATTGATCAGGGCGTAGCGCGGAAAAACTGGCGCGGAATTGAGAGGCGGCTTTCGCCCGTGGATAGGTGCGGGAGCGATCGATCCGCCGTTCACGACCGCCGCGGGCTGATCTTCCAGGTCGCCGCGAGGATCGCGGCGGTGATCAGGCCGGTGATGGCGGCGGCCACGGGAATCGCGAGCACCAGTGCGGCGGTCGCGGCCCATCCGATCGAGGAAAAGGCTTCCGCGAAAGTCGCCAGCCGCGATGAGGTCTGGCGGCGGCGAAACTGGCTGCGCCGGGCCTGGACGCGAAACCAGAGCTGGATCGCGGTGGCCGAGATTGAGGCGACCGCAACGCCCAGCGCGGTGATCGCGGCCTGCAGCGGGGAGGCAAATACCAGCGCGGCCACCAGCGGCGCGAAGGTCACGCCGATCGCGATCAGCACCACCTCGATCTTGGCGCGGATCACACGCGAGGCCGGCAACGGCGCGGTCGCCACCAGGTCGGCGGCGTCTTCGCCCGAGATCGTCAGCCATGCGAGCCCGCCGGAGAGCTGGCCCGCCGCCATCACGATCACAGGCGTGATCAGCACGATGGCGGTGGAACTGTCGGAAAAACTGCGCCACAGCATCAGCGCCGGCGGCACCAGATAAAGCAGCTGCATCAGCGTCTGCGACACCAGCCACGGATCGCGCCGCAGCAGCACGAATTCCTTCCGCCGCAGCGCCTGTTGGCGCGAGCTGGCGCGAAACGTTTTGGCGCGGGAGTTTTGCCGGCTTGGCGCGGCATGCGCCGACACCCGAATTGCGGTGTCGGCGAACCGGGCCGAGAATATCGCCATGACAGCGCCGAGCAGCATGAGGCCGCCGGCCAGCAGCAACAGCAGCGTTTCGCCATCGCCAAGCGCGGCGCGCGCCGGCCACCAGATCATGCTTCCGGTATCCGGCGCGAACGCCGCCGCGGCGTCCGATGTCAGCACCGCGAATCGCGACAGCGTGCCATAGGACAGGATCGCGGCGATCTGCAAGGCGATCACGAAGCCGGCGCCGACGATCGCGGCGAGAATTTGCGCCGCCAGCCGGGTCCGGCCCGGGCCGATCAGCCGGAACAGCACAATCGTGACCGCGATCGCCACTGCCGCGGCTGACAGGCCGATCGCGACCACGACGCCATAGGCTGCGAACCATCGGATGCCGCCGCCGATCACGAGCACGTCGACGAACGGCGTCGACAGCAACAGCGCCATCGCAATCACCGACAGCGCGATCGCGGCGATGCGGACCGAGAATATGTTGGCCAGCACGACCGGCGAGGACATGATCAGATCCAGATCGGCGCGCGCATAAAACACCCGCGTCACCGATTCGATGGCCTGCGACAGCATCAGGGCCCAGGCCAGCAGGATGGTCGCGGTGATGACGATCAGGCTGGATTTGTCGAGCGGCGCCTGCAGCTCCGCGAACCGGCCGATCACGGCGTAGGCCGGCAGATGCATGATCGCGGCAAAGGCAATAAGGCCGATGATTGCGCCGCGCTTGCGCCCGTGCCGGCCGGCCGTCATCATCGCCAGCCATTCGCGCCATGCCAGCCGGATTTCGTGCCGGGCAAACCAGCTCAGTTCGGCGGCTGAACTCATGCGGCGGCGGCCTCGACATCGACCAGCGCGATGAACATGTCCTCGAGGCTGGTGTCGTTGTGTCCGTTCTGCTGGCGCAGCTCGGCGAGGGTGCCCTCGGCGACCAGCCGACCGGCGGCGATGACGCCGATCCGGTCGGCCATGCGTTCGGCCACTTCCAGAATATGCGTGGTCAGGATCACGGTGCAGCCGCCGCGCACCCGCTGCTGCAGCAATCCCTTGACATGCCGCGCCGACACCGCGTCGAGGCCGGTGAGCGGCTCGTCGAGGATGATCAGGCGCGGGTCATGCACCAGCGCGCCGGCCAGCGCCACCTTCTGGCGCATGCCCCTGGAAAATCCTTCGCAGCGCTCGCGCAGATGCGGTTCGAGTCCGAGCGAAATCAAGAGATCGTGGGCGGACGGCTCCGACACCGCGGGATCGATGCCCCAGAGCCCGGCGACGAATTCGAGATATTCCAGCGGCGTCAGCTTGTCGTAGATCATCGGCTCGTCCGAGACCCATGCCATGATCTGCTTGGCGGCAATGGGATCGCTGAGGGCGTCGATACCGAGCACCGACACCGATCCGGCATCGGGCCGCAGCAAGCCGGCCACCATCCGCAGCGTCGTGGTCTTGCCGGCGCCGTTCGGCCCGAGCAGCGCATAGAATTCGCCCGCGCGGACGGTGAGATCGAGCGCGTCGACCGCGAGGCGGTCAAAACGCTTTGTTAACCCTCGCACCTGCAGTGCGGACGGTCGCTCGGCGGTCTGCATGATGTCGGGGCAATCCAGGTTTCAGGTTCGGATGCGAAGCGCCTACCCAAGATATGGACCCAAGATATTGCGGCACGGTGAATCGCAGGCGGCAAATCCCACCAATGCGGCAGTGACCAGAGGCCCGCCCTGATGGCGCCGCGTCCCGACACTGCGCTACGAATTGGAAGGTTTGTGTCGCCGGTGAATGACGGGTTCGGGTTTCAGCGTCGCGCAAGCGATGTTTTTCGCCTCTTGCTCGGTAGATTCGGAGCTCGTCCATACCTGCTGGATGCCGGTGAAGAACAAATAGCGGCAATGTTTCTTGTAGAACGGCACCGGATAATCGTCGCTTAGCCGGGCGGCTTCGATCCTTGATCCAACCAGGACGCCCCGATTCAGGGCATAGAAGGCGAGCACAACCACTGCCAAACCAAGCAATGCCCAACCAGCCGTTCGCAATCGCATGGCTTTACCCATTATTCGTCCATACATTGAAGAATGAAATCGGTGCGGTCTCTGGGCAGGATGCCCTGGGCGTCGGCCTTTTGCCGGCATTTGATCTGCTCGATATGTGCGGCAAGTGCCTTGGCGCGGCGTTGGTCCGCCTCCGGATCGGGCGGCCTGATCATTATCACCCTGATCGGCGAGCCGTCCGACTCGAACTGGAATTCATATTTCACCGCATTTGCATCGGTCGCCATGCAAGCGACGCTGGACACATGTTGTGCCGCGAAATTTCCGATCTGCCTGCAGGTTCCACTCGCCAGCACGACCGACGGTACCGGCAGCCCGTCGACCTTGGGCCGGTCCTTGGATTTTAACAGCATCCGGTCGATCGATAGCTCGTACACATCCTGGTCCCGCCTGGCGTTGTCACCCGAGAAGGTGATGATGTGACTATCATCGTCCGGATCGTTGAGCGGGACGGCGAAACTGGACCGGCCGCCCGGGCTGTGGAAGAAGGCCACCGAGGTGCACGCGAAATCGCGCTCTGCGACTTTCACCGAACTGCACTTGCCGGCCATCGACGCGAACATGTCGATGTCGGGTTCGTGTCGCTCGGTCTCGTCGGCCAGGAGTGCGCCTGAAGCCGTCAGAACGGAAATAAACGCGACAGCGATCGCTCGCCGGCAGATGCGCATGAAAGTACCTCCAGCCGAGATGCAGCCTAAACCCTGCAGGTGCAAAGGCACAATGGCTCCGGAGCATGGCGCTGCAGCCAGCTGGCTGGCCTTGATCAAACCCGTATCGTTTCGGATATGGTTGCGCTTGCGGCTACGCCCTAATCGGAAGACGTCGACGGCTGTCCCGTCAGGTTCAGCGCCACCCGCGCAGGATCCCGGTGCGGCGCGACAGCCAGCAGCGGAGTGTCAACATACCGCATGACGCCGTGTTGATCGATCACGAACAGCGGCCGGTAGTTCCGCACATCGGCGTCCTCGATCATCGCCATGTGGCGATTGTCCAGCGTCAGCCAGTGCCCGTCGAGCCGCGCCACAGCGACGGCATGGTCCTCGCCGTGAATGGTGTCGCGCATGATCACGATGCGCAAGTCGTCGGGCGAGATGCCGGCCTGACGCAAGGCGACGAACTTGGCGATCGCATAGTCTTCGCAATCTCCGGCGCCTTGGGTGAAGGTGACCAGCGGCGAACTCCAGACGTCGATTTTACCCCATTGGGCGAGGTCGCTCATCGGCCTGATCGCCAGATTGATGGCGCGATTGATCTCGCCGAGGCGGGCGCGGCCGTTGCGGGCCTTGCCATCGTCGACAATAGCGAGAAATTGCAGCGCCGCCGGAGCGGCGCAGCGGTCGGGATCGCCTTCGCAAAGCGCCAGCTGCACCCGTTCGTCGTCGAGCCTGCGCTCGACGCCCAGCCATTTTTTCCACAAGCCGCCCGACGTCACCGGCGAGGTGACAAGCCCGAACGGCTCGGCGGATCTGCCGGCGACGTCCGGCGAACTGGGCGAATCCAGCGTGCCGGCCGTGAGATCGGCTGCCGGCCCGAACCAGGCCAGTCCGCACGCCAACACGGCCGCACGCCATGCGCGCGAGTGACCGAAAATACCCATCTGACGCCCCGGGTCCGGTCATCGGCGAGGCGCATTAGCCAGCTCGTGACCGGATCGTTTCGCTCGCGAGGATGGGCGGCCGGGCTTTTATTTGGCTTAAAGGCGCGCGAATCGGGCTGAAAAGCGCGAAACAGGCTGAAATCCGCGTCGCCATTTTGCTGAAAATTGTAGCAATCGCGCGGCCTGGGGCCGACGCCCGCGCGCCGAGGCCGGAACAGGTCGCGCGAAGGTTGTATTTGCAGCGATTCCGTTGGCTATGGCTAACGTGCCCGGAATTATCGACTTTGTTATCCAGATCACAGTTTTAGCTGGAAAATGGGCCCAGTATCCTGCAAGCAAATGCAGGTAAAAGGTGATGCAAGTTCCAGTTTTGGATTCTATACATGGAACTACATTAGCGCACCTGATTCTATTTCCGAGGGTAGATTTGTACTTGTGCTTTGGACGAAGAATACTTCGTTACCCGAAGCTGGCGCGCCGTGGTTATTGGATGACAGGTCTGGCGAACCAGCCTGCACAAGCAGGAGGTGGTTTCGCAATGTACCCGCCGATGATAAGCAAGGCTTAGACATTGAAAATTATATAATTATTAACCTTTTGCGGTGGCCCCATTGAATTTCGTTGGCACATTCGGCGCCAAGCTGCCCGTTGACGGCCCGGGAGCGCATCCAAACGCGCAGCTGCACGTCGATTCAGTGACCACGCACGCGCCTGCGGGCGCCATTATCGTCCCCGACGCGAACCTGCTGTTCACCGGG
>Ga0208849_1001112_pt1 | contig 20336 bp, 18 predicted proteins | sample NGESurdeep072012_10_FD_184470 | JGI IMG/M metagenome (GOLD analysis project Ga0208849, IMG submission 184470) | Arctic peat soil microbial communities from Barrow, Alaska - NGEE Surface sample 53-3 deep-072012 (SPAdes) | ecosystem: Environmental > Terrestrial > Soil > Wetlands > Peat ... | reverse complement strand
GCCAGCGCCCCGGACCGGGCCGCGTCGACCATCGCCTCCAGCGTCACGCCGCGTCCGTCGAGGTACTGCAGGAGCTCGAGGCGTTCGGCGCCGTCGGGGGCGTCGGGGTCGTAGATCCCCGCTTCGGCGAATTCCTCGGCGCGCCGCGCCGGCATGGGGACGAGCCCGTTCCGAGATCAGGCGCCCATGGCGTGGACGCCCCCGTCGACGTGCACCATCTCGCCTGTGGTCATGGGGAACCAGTCCGAGAGCAGGGCCACACAGGCCCGGGCCACGGGCTCGGAGTCGTTGACGTCCCACCCCAACGGGGCGCGGTCGCCCCAGGTGTCCTCGAAACCCTTGAAGCTGGGGATCGACTTGGCGGCCATAGTGCGCACCGGGCCCGCCGCCACCAGGTTGACCCTGATGCCTGCGGGCCCGAGGTCACGCGCCAGGTACCGCGCCAGAGACTCGAGCGCGGCCTTGGCCACGCCCATCCAGTCGTAGGCGGGCCAGGCCACTCGGGCGTCGAAGTCGAGTGCCACCACCGAGGCGCCGCCCGCGGCCACGAGCAGCGGGTGGAGTGCTCCGACGAGCGCCTTGAGCGAGTACGCCGAGATCTGCAGGGCCACGGCCACCTGCTCCCACTCGGCGCGCAGGATGTCACCGCCCAGGCATTCCTGGGGCGCGAAGCCGATGGCGTGGAGGATGCCGTCGAGACGGCCCCAACGCGCCGTGAGGTCGGCGGCGGCCGCCTCGAGATGGGCGGGGTCGACGACGTCGAGCTCGATGACATCGACGGGGGTCTCGAGCTTGCGTGCCGTGCGCCTCGTGAGCGAGAGTCCGCGACCCGCCCCCGACAGCACCAGCTCGGCTCCCTCGGCCTGGGCCCGACGGGCCACGCCGAACGCCAACGACGCGTCGGTGAGCACGCCGGTGATGAGGATCCGCTTCCCCGACAGGAGCCCGTCGCCCGATGACACTGCGGGCGACCCTACCCGAGCCACCCGCGCCCACCGGGCCGCACCGGTGAGGGGGCTGCGAGGGACAGGGCTGAACCAGGGCCCGGAGCCGTTGTGCCAGTGTGTTCGGAATGAACGTCGGGATCCTCGGGGGGACCGGGCCACTGGGCCGGGGTCTCGGGCTGCGCCTCGCCGCGGGGGGCGCATCGGTCACCATCGGGTCGCGCCACGAGGGGCGCGCCGCCGAGGTGGTCGCCGCCCTGCACGAGGCCTGGCCGCGGCGCCTGACCATCGTCGGCGCCGCCAACGAGGCCGCGGCGGCGTGCGACGTCGTGGTGGTGGCCACCCCCTGGGACGCCGTGCTGTCCACGGTGACGCCCCTGGCGGCGGGGCTCGAGGGCAAGGTCGTGGTGTCGGTGGCCAATGCGCTGGTGAAGCAGGGGCGCGAGATGCACGCCCTGGTGCCGCCCCGGGGGTCGATGGCCGGCGCCGTCCAGGCCGCGCTGCCCGGGGTCCGGGTGGCTGCTGCCGGTCACCACCTGCCGGCCTCGGAGCTGGAGGATCTCGAGTCGACGCTCGGTGCCGACGTGCTCGTGTGCTCGGACCATCCCGATGCCACCGCCACGGCCATGGCCCTCGTCGCCTCGATCGACGGCCTGCGTCCTCTCGATGCCGGCAGCCTGGCCCAGGCGGCGGCCATCGAGGCCTTCACCGCCGTGCTCGTGACCCTGAACATCCGGTACAAGGCCCACAGCTCCTTGGGGCTCACCGGCCTCGACCACGTATGACCCCGACCCCATGATGAAGCTCTTCGACACCACGCGCGATGCCTTGGTCCCGTTCGAGCCGGGGCCGGTGGTCTCGATGTACTCGTGCGGCATCACGCCCTATGACGCCGCCCATGTGGGCCATGCCCAGGTATACCTGACCTTCGACATCCTGCAACGCCGTCTGGTCGACCTCGGCCACGAACCGAGGTTGGTGCGCAACGTCACCGACGTCGACGACGACATCCTGCGCAAGGCGCGCGAGCTCGGTGTCCACTACCTCGACCTGGCCGCCGAGGAGATGGCCCGCTTCGACGCCAACATGGCGGCCCTGGGGCTGCTCCCGGTGTACTGCGAGCCTCGTGCCACCTCCGCCATCCCCGACATCCTGTCGCTCATCGAGGCGGTGCTCGACGCCGGCCACGCCTACGGCGCGGCAGGGGCGGTGTACTTCGACGTCTCGTCGTTCTCCCGTTTCGGCCTGGTGAGTCATCTGGCGCGTCCCGAGATGTTGGTGCTGGCGGCCGAACGCGGCGGTCATCCCGAGGACCCCCACAAGCGCGACCCGCTGGACTTCGTGTTGTGGCAGCCCTCCGCGCCCGACGAGCCGTCGTGGGAGTCGCGTTGGGGTCGGGGCCGGCCGGGATGGCACATCGAGTGCTCGGCCCTGGCCATGCGCGAGCTCGGCGACACCGTGGACCTCCACGGCGGGGGCACCGACCTCATCTTCCCCCACCACGAGTGCGAGACCGCCCAGTCGGAGTCGGTGACGGGGAAGACCTTCTCGCGCCACTGGCTGCACGTGGGGATGGTGGGCCTGGACGGGACCAAGATGTCGAAGTCCCTCGGCAACCTCGTCTTCGTGGGCGACCTGTTGAAGGAGTGGGACCCCGCCGCGGTGCGCCTGGCGCTGCTGGGGCATCACTACCGCACCGACTGGGACTGGCACCAGGCCGACCTCGACGATGGCGCCGAACGGCTCGAGCGCTGGCGGGCCGCGGCGGCGACCTCACCGGGGGCGGGCTCGGGGGCCGCGCTCGACGCCGTGCGGGCGTGCATCGACGACGACCTGCGCGTCATGGACGCGCTGGTGGTGCTCGACGACGAAGCCGACGCGGGCCGCGACGTGCGTCCCGGGGCGGCGCTGTTGGGGGTGGAGCTGTGATCACGGTGCGATTGCCCGACGGATCGACCAAGGAGCTCGAGGACGGGGCCAGCGCCCACGACCTCGCCGCCGCCATCGGCCGGCGCCTGGCCAAGGCGGCGGTGGCGGCCACGGTGGACGGCAGTCCCGTCGACCTCGACACGGTGTTACCCGACGGCGCCGAGGTGGCGGTGGTCACCGAGGACAGCGAGGCGGGACGCGCCGTGCTGCGCCATTCCAGTGCCCATGTGCTGGCGCAGGCCGTGCTCGAGCTGTGGCCCGGTGCGCACTACGCCATCGGCCCGTCGATCGCCGACGGCTTCTACTACGACTTCGAGTTGCCCGGCGGGGCCACCTTCAGCGATGACGACCTGGGGCGCATCGAGGAGAAGATGCGCGCCATCATGGCCGCCGATCAGGCCTTCGTGCGCGAGGAGCACTCGATCGAGGAGGGGTTGGCCCTGTTCGCCGACCAACCCTTCAAGCGCGAGATCATCGAGGGCGTCGCCGGGGCGACCTCCGACGCGCCGGCGGTCGAAGCGCTGGCGGTGGAGGCAGCGGGCGACATCGCTCCCGACGCCTCGGCGGTGAGCACCTACCGCAACGACGGCTTCGTCGACCTGTGCCGGGGCCCGCATGTGCCCACGACGGGCCGGCTCGGGCACTTCAAGCTCCTGCGCGTGGCCGGCGCCTACTGGCGCGGCGACGAGCACCGTCCCCAGCTGCAGCGCATCTACGGCACCGCCTGGGAGTCGGACAAGGCCCTGGCCGAGCACCTGCACCGCCTCGAGGAGGCGGAGCGGCGCGACCACCGGCGCCTCGGGGCCGAGCTCGACCTATTCTCCTTCCCCACCGAGATCGGCTCGGGGCTGGCCATCTTCCACCCCAAGGGGGCGACCATCCGCCGCCTGATGGAGGAGTACTCGCGCCAGCGTCACATCGACGGCGACTACGAGTTCGTCTACACCCCGCACATCACCAAGTCCGAGCTCTTCGAGATCTCGGGCCACTTGGACTGGTTCGCCGAGGGCATGTTCCCGCCCATGGAGCTCGAAGAGGGACAGCAGTACCACCTCAAGCCGATGAACTGCCCGTTCCACATCCTGGTCTTCCGGAGCCGGCAGCGCTCGTACCGCGAATTGCCCATGCGGCTCTTCGAATTCGGCACCGTCTACCGCTACGAGAAGTCCGGCGTCGTTCACGGACTCACGCGGGTACGGGGCATGACCATGGACGACGCCCACATCTTCTGCACCCGGGAGCAGATGGGCGACGAGCTGGCCGCGCTGCTCACTTTCGTCCTCGACCTGCTGAGGGACTTCGGTCTCGAGGACTTCTACCTCGAGCTGTCCACCAAGCCCCCCGGCAAGGCGGTGGGGACCGACCAAGAGTGGGCCGAGGCCACCGAGGCGTTGCGGGTGGTGGCCGAGGGGCGCCAGCTCGAGCTCGTGATGGACGAGGGCGGGGGAGCGTTCTACGGCCCCAAGATCTCGGTCCAGGCCCGCGACGCCATCGGCCGGTACTGGCAGGTGTCGACCATCCAGCTCGACTTCCAGCTCCCGCAGCGCTTCGGGCTCGAGTACGTGGGTGCCGACAACGCCCGGCACCAGCCCGTCATGATCCACCGCGCCCTGTTCGGGTCGGTGGAACGATTCTTCGCCATCCTCCTCGAGCACTACGCCGGCGCGCTGCCGACCTGGCTCATGCCCGTGCAGGTGGTGGTGCTGTCGGTGCGCGACGATCACGACGACTACGCCCGGGACGTCGCCGCCGCCCTGCGCCACGGCGGGGTGCGGGTCGAGGTCGAGGTGGCCGACGAGCCACTCAACGCCCGGATCCGCCGGTGGAAGCGCGAGAAGGTTCCCTACATCCTGGTGGTGGGCGACGACGACGTCGCGGCGGGAACGGTGGGGGTCAACGCCCGGTCGTCGCAGCGCGCCGTGCGTGACGTGCCCCGCGACGATTTCGTCGCCTTGGTGTCGATCGAGATCGCCGAGAAAGGCTCACCGGAACTTCACGCCGCGGGTAGTGCCCCGGGCCCGGTGCGTGGATGAGCGAGTCCCTCCTCGAGCAGCTGTGGGCGGGGTGGCGCAACGAGTACGTCACCTCCACCACCGACGCCGAACGGCACAACAAGAGCGGGGAGTGCGTCTTCTGTCGCATCGCCGCCTCGGGGCCTCCGAGGGTCGAGAACTTGGTGGTGTGGCGCAGCGACCTCAGCTACGCCGTGCTCAACGCCTATCCCTACGCGAGCGGCCACCTCCTGGTCATGCCGGTGCGCCACGTCGGGGCGCTGGACGAGTTGACCCCGGAGGAAGCCGACGATCTGTGGGTGGGGACCCGACGGGCTGTCGCCGCCATCACCGCCGCCTACGACCCCGACGGCATCAACATGGGCGCCAACCTGGGGCGCGCCGCGGGAGCGGGGATCCCGGCCCATCTCCACATGCACGTCCTGCCCCGGTGGTCCGGCGATACGAACTTCATGACGGCGGTGGCAGGGGTACGGGTCATGCCCGAGTCACTGGCGGTGGGATGGGAGCGGCTCCACGCCTCGTGGCCGTCGGCCTGACGGGCGGGCTCAGCTCCCGTTGGCCTTGGCTTTGGTCATCCGTTCGACGAGGTTGGCCGGCATGGTGTCGTAGTGGTCGTGGCGAGCCGAGAAGCGACCCCGCCCGCCCGTGAGGGAACGGAGGTCCACGGCGTAGCGCTGGATCTCGGCCGTGGGCACCAGGGCGGCGATCATCTGCAGGCCGCCGTCGACGGAATCGGTCCCCTGCACGCGTCCCCGGCGGGAGTTGAGGTCGCCCAGGACGTCGCCCTGCATCGTGGCCGGGACCGTGACCTCGAGCAGGGACACCGGCTCGAGCACCACCGGCCCCGCTTTGGCTATGGCTTCTCGGAATGCCAGGGACCCCGCCATCTTGAAGCTCATCTCCGAGGAGTCCACGGAATGGAACTTGCCGTCGTAGCACGACACCTGCACGTCGACGACGGGATAGCCGTGGACCCCCCCCTGGCTCATGGCCTCGAGGACGCCCTTCTCCACGGCCGGGATGTACTGCTTGGGGATGGCGCCGCCCACGACCTGGTCGACGAAGTGGAATCCCTCGCCGCGCTCGAGTGGCTCGATGCGGATCGACGCCACGCCGTACTGCCCGTGGCCGCCGGTCTGCTTCTTGTACTTCCCCTCGGCTTCGGCTTGTAAGGAGATGGTCTCGCGAAACGGCACCAGCACATCCTCGGTGGCCACCTCGACGCCGAACTTGCGGGCCAGGCGCTCGGCCGCCACGGCCAGATGCGTCTCGCCCGTGCCCCGGAGAATGGTCTGGTGGGTCTCGTCCACGCGTTCGACGACGAGCGCCCGGTCCTCTTCCTGCAGCCGGTGCAGACCAGTCATGAGCTTGTCCTCGTCGCCCTTGGACTTGGGGCGGATGGCCACCGACAGCACGACGGGCTCGGGGGGCGCGGTGGGGACGACCACCGGGGTGCCCTTAGGGGCGAGGGTGTCGCCCGTGGCGGTGTCGGTCAGCTTGGGCACGGCCACGATGTCGCCCGCCTGGGCCTCGTCGACGGGTTGAGCCTCTTTGCCCCGCAGCAGCTGCAGGATGTGCAACCGCTGATCGGCGTGGGTGCGGGGATCGGTGAGGACGGTGTCGGGACGGATCGTCCCCGACAGCACCCGCAGCAGCGAGATCTTGCCCACGTAGGGGTCGGAGATGGTCTTGAACACCTGGGCCAGGGGCTGGCCGGCGGGGTTGCAGACCACCTCGGTGACCGAATCTCCGGCTCGGACCTCGACCGGCGGTCGCGAGTCGGGGCTGGGGGCGATCTCCGCCAGCAAGGTGGCCAGCCGGTCGATGCCGACACCGGTCACGGCCGAGCCGCACACCACCGGGAACACCAGGCCCTGGGCCATCCCGTTGGCCAGCGTGGCCTCGAGCTCGGCTCCCGACAAGGCTTCGCCCTCGAGGTAACGCTCCATGAGCCCGTCGTCACCGACGACGATGCCTTCGACCAACTGCTCGCGCACTTCGTGCTCGACCGCCGCCAGGTCGTCGGGTATCGGGCCCGGCTGGGGCTTGCCCCCGTCGTAGATGATGGCCGTGTCGGTGAGGAGATCGGCGATCCCCCGGAAGCCCGACTCCTCGCCCACGGGCAGCTCGAGGGGGGCGATGCCGGCGCCGAAGCGCTCCTGGAGCGCGCTGAGGGTCCGGTCGAAGCTGGCCCGCTCGCGATCGAGCTTGTTGATGAACACCAGTCGGGGCAGGCCGAGCTGGGCGGCGAGGTTCCACGCCGCCTCGGTCTGCGCCTCGATGCCCTCGACGGCGCTCACCACGATGACGGCCAGGTCGACCACCGACAGGGCGGCGCGCACCTCGCCGAAGAAGTCGGCATACCCGGGGGTGTCGATGACATTCAGCTTGATGTCGTCGAGCGCACACGGGGCCATGGCCAGCGAGAGCGACATGTGGCGCTTGATCTCTTCGGGCTCGAAGTCGCACACGGTGGACCCGTCGTCGACCTTGCCCTGTCGGGTGACCGCACCCGTGGCGAAGAGCAGCGCCTCGGCCAGCGTGGTCTTGCCCGAGCCGTTGTGTCCGACCAGGGCGACGTTGCGGATACGGGACGGCGGGTAACTCGGCACCCCGCGCACCTCCCTCCCTCGAGATCCTTCCGGCGTGCGACCGCGTGCGACCGCTGTGGGGGCGAGCCTACCGGCGACGGCTGCGCTCAGCCCGGGCGACCGGCACCGTCCCCGGTCGCCGGATCAGCCCCTCCTGTCCGACGCCTCGGCCCGGGCCCGGACAGGGCCATCGAAGGAGGCCGCGAGGCCCAATGGTACGATCGGGGGGACACCCCCCGGAGGAAACCTACGCATGTTCGACGGTCGTTGGCGCCACGCGGTGGACCGCACGACCAAGCCTGTGGGCACGCTCCTGGTACGAGCCGGGATCACCGCCGACGTGCTCACCATCTTCGGGCTCGTCATGTCCGTGGTCACGGCCTTCGCCGTGGGATCGGGCCATCTCGTCCCCGGGATCTTCCTCCTCTTCCCCACCGGTCTGCCCGACCTCTTCGACGGCCCGGTGGCCAAGGCCTCGGGGCGCGCCTCGGTACGCGGGGCCTTCTTCGACTCCGTGGCCGACCGCATCGCCGATGCCTTTCTCTTCGGCGGGGTGGCGTGGTACCTCGCGGCGCGCCACCACGGCGAGACGGTCCTGCTGCCTTTCGCCATCCTGGCCGTGACCTCGCTCATCTCCTACCAGCGCGCCAAGGCGGAGCTGCTCGGCCTGTCGGCCAAGGGCGGCCTCATGGAACGGGCCGAGCGGTTCATCTTGCTGGGCCTGTGCTTCATCGCCGGCGCCATCTCGGCCGCCGCCCTCGTCCCCGCCCTGTGGGTGTTCCTCGGGCTGCTGTGCGCCACCGCGGTGGGGCGCTTCGTCAATGTCTGGAAGGAAGCCGAAGGCCCGCCTCCGGTGGTGTCGACCCGTGCCGTGCTCGCCGAGGCCGACATGGACGTCACGCGCCGGGCCCTGGCCCGCTGGCGCGAAGGGCGGGTGGACTCCCGCTGGCGCACCTGGCGTGAAGCCCGTGCGCATCGCGACGCCCTGGGTGCGCACGCCGCGGTGCCCCGGCGCGCCGCCCAGCCCTCGGGCCGGTGGCGGGCCCGTCGGGCCGCCGTCCCGTCGAGTCGTTCCGGTCGCATCTGGCGAGCACGGCGCGAGGCCCGGCCCGCGGCGCGAAGTGGCCGTCGGCCCCCGTCGCGCGGCTTCTGAGCCCCGCCGCCGCCCCGATCCGCCCTGCCGGCACCGGCCCCCGACGTGCCTGACGCGTCCGAATCCGCCAACCCCTCCGATACCGACGCCCTCGGTGTCGCATCGCCCGGCGTCCAGGACGACGCCGCCGACGAGGCCGGTGTCGGCGCCTGGGCCGCCTATCTCATGTACCGCGGCCTCGGGACGGCCATGCAGAAGCTCCCCGAGGTCGTGGCCGCCGCCGCCGCCTCGGTGGCGGCGCTGGTGCTGTCGAGGTTCTCGGGCAAGGCGAGCGCGATGTACGGGCGACACGTGCGGCGTGTCCTCGGCCCCGGGCTCGGCGACGGCGAGGTGCGGGGCATCACCCGGCGTGCCTTTTTGAATTACGCCCGCTACTGGTTCGAAGGGGCCCGGCTCCCGGCCATCAGCCCCGAGGTCGTGGCCGAGCGCTTCGCGGTCGAGAGCGGTTGGGAACATCTGGTGGCGGGCATGGAGGCGGGCAACGGCGTGATCATGGCGCTCCCCCACATCGGCAGCTGGGAGTGGGGGGGCGCCTGGCTCGCCCTACAGGGCTATCCCATGACGAGCGTGGCCGAGCCGCTCAAGCCCCCCGCCATGTACGACTGGTTCGTGTCCCAGCGCGAGGCCATCGGCCTCACCATCGTGCCGCTCGGCGCCGACGCCAGTCGCGTGCTGTTGCGCACCCTGCGGGCCGGGAAGCTGGTCGGGCTGCTGTGCGATCGGGACGTCGCCGGCAGCGGCATCGAGGTCGAGTTCTTCGGCGAGCGCACCACCATGCCGGCGGGTCCGGCCATGCTGGCCCTGCGGACCGGGGCGGTGCTCCTCCCCACCGCCGTCTACAGCGGCCCGGGCCTCCAGCACACGGCGGTGATCATGGCGCCCGTCCACGCCGAGCGCACCGGCGGGCTGCGCCAGGACGTGGCCCGGGTCACGCAACTCATCGCCGACGACCTCGAGCACCTCATCCGCCGCGCCCCGCAGCAGTGGCATCTCTTCCAGCCCAACTGGCCCAGTGACACCGCGCCCGGCTCCTCGGGCTGAGACGGCGGAGCTCCCGTGCGCGTGGCGCTGTTGTGCCCCTACAGCCTGAGTCGGCCCGGCGGCGTGCAGGGTCAGGTGCTGGGCCTGGCTGCCGCCCTCGGTGCCGCCGGTCACGAGGCCGTCGTGCTCGCTCCCGCCGACGACGACCTCGAGGTGCCCGGTCTCGCGCCGGGCGCCGTGGTCCGGCTGGGTGGGTCGACGGGGCTGCGCGCCAACGGGTCGGTGGCCCCCGTGGCGCTGGGCCCGGGCGCGGCTGTGCGTGCCGTGCGCGCCGTGCGGGGCGGAGGATTTGACGTACTGCATCTGCACGAGCCCTTGGCGCCGGGCCCGGGCTACGCGTGTCTCCTGGCGTGCGCGCTGCCCAAGGTGGGGACCTTCCACCGTGCCGGCGCCAGCGTCGCCTACCGGTTGCTCGGCCCCGTGGCGCGCCCCATGGCCCGCCGATTGGCGGCGCGCTGTGCGGTGTCGGCCGAAGCCCGGGCCACGGCGCACCACGCCCTGGGCGGCAGCTACGAGATCATCGGCAACGGCGTCGACGTCGACCGTTTCTCCACCGCGCCCCCCGCGCCGACATCGGGGCCCACCGTGCTGTTCGTGGGGCGCCACGAGGAGCGCAAGGGGCTCGGTGTCCTCCTCGAAGCGATCTCTCGGCTCGAGCCCGGTCTCGACCTGACGGTGTGGGTGGCGGGGGAGGGCCCCGACACCGAGTCGCTGCGGCGGCGCCATGGGGCCGACGAACGCCTGGTGTGGCTGGGCCGGATAGACGATGCGGCCCTGGCGTCGCGTCTCGCCGGGGCCCACGCCCTGTGCGCACCGGCGCTGCGGGGCGAGTCCTTCGGCGTGGTCCTGCTCGAGGCCATGGCGGCCCGGGCCGCCGTCGTGGCGAGCGACCTCCCCGGATTCGCGGCGGTGGTAGCAGGCCACGGCGTCCTCGTGCCCCCCGGCGATGTCACCGCCCTGGCCCGCGCCGTGGAGACCGTGGCCCGCGATGCGGCGACGGGGACGGGGTGGTGTGCGCCGGCCGCTCTCGACGCCGCCTTCGCCCACGCCTCGCAGTGGTCGATGCCCACGATGGCCGAGCGGTACCTGGCGGTCTACGAGCGGGTGCTGGCCGGGGAGCGGCTGGCGCGCTGAGCGCGGGCCCCGGGACGGGGTCCCCGGGGCCGTACACTTCGGAGCCAATGGCCGCCACCCCTCCCACGCCGGGCTCGTCCCCGGGCCGGCGCCGTTCGGGATCAGGCCGTTCGGAATCAGGATCTTCGGGATCAGGCCGCCCGGCGGCGGGCGGTTCGGGTTCGGGGGCCGGGCGCAGCGCCGGCGGGGACGGGCGGGGTTCGGGCGGGGGCCGCGGCGGATCGGCCGGCGGCGCCAACCGGTCGGGCTCGGGGGGCGGCGGGGGCGGTTCGAACGGGCGGCGGCGCGGGGGCGCGGGCCGCGGCTCGGGTGGCGGTGGTGCCCAGCAAGGTCGCGCCACCGGGGGTGGAGGAGGCGGCGGAGGGGCGCGCCCGGGGGGTCCCAACCGGGGCGGGAACCGCTCCGGGGGCCGACACGGCGGTTCGGCCGCTCGGGACCGGACTCGAGAGACCATGCTCGTCGCCACCCCCGATACCGGGCCCGTGGCGGTGCCGGTCCCTCCCGGGACCAGAGGCGACACCGGCGAGTTCCACCACAACCGCCGCCGGGCCCTGCTCATCGCCGCCACGCCGGGAGCGGTCGTGCTCGTCGTGGTGGCCGTGGCCTTCCTGGCGGACGGGCTCGACATCGTCGGTGTCGTGGCCGGCGTGGGCGCGGGGCTCGTGGTGTGGTTGACAGTGTGGCGCGGGGCGACGCGTTTCGTGGTGCGCTCGTTGGGAGCGCGTCCCGGTGGTGAGGAGGAGCTGGCTCGGGCCGAGAACCTCGTGGACGGGCTGTGCGCCACCATGGGCGTCGAACCACCCGACATCCTCGTCATCGACGAGTGGACCCGCCAGGCGCTGGCGCTCGGCCGCAAGAGCGGCGCGGCCGTGCTGGTGGTGACCTCGGGACTGCTCGACGCACTCGATCCGGTGTGTCTCGAGGGAGTGCTGGCCCACGAGCTCGTGCACGTGAAACGCGCCGACGTCGCGCCGGCGACGATGGCGGCCGCCATCATGCTCCCCCTGGCCACGTTCTTCCCCGTGTCGGGCCTTGTCCACTCCCTGGCGGGTCGAGGGCGCGAGTTCAGGACCGACCGCCTCGCTGTGGCGGTGACGCGGTTCCCCCCCGGACTGCGTGACGCGCTCGTGCTCATGGCCGAGGGCCCCGGGCCCCGGTCCCCCTCGCCGCTCACCCGACGCAGCGTGGCGCGCACCACGCGCTGGTTGTGGACCGTGGCACTGCCCGAGACACCGGGCGGCGACGTGATGCGCTGGAACGTCGTCGACGAGCTCGACGCGCCCGCCCTGCGCGTCTCGTCGCTGGCCGAATGGTGAGGACGAGGCTCATCTAGGCCCCGGCGGGGCGGCCGATCTCCGGGAGTAGACTGCCCGCATGGAGGACGCGCCCACCGCACCGTCGACCTCGGCACCGCCCACGTCGGCCCTCTCGACGTCGGCACCCGGCTCGGACCACACCGCCGGGGAGGCTCCGTCGGGCACTCGCCACACGGGGACCTTCGCGGTGAAGCGCGGCCTGGCCGACATGCTGCGGGGCGGCGTGATCATGGACGTGGTCACCGCCGAGCACGCCCGACTCGCCGAGGACGCCGGCGCGGTGTCGGTCATGGCCCTCGAACGCGTCCCGTCGGACATCCGGGCCCAGGGCGGGGTGGCCCGCATGAGTGACCCCGCGCTGATCGAGGCCATCCAGCGCGCTGTGACCATCCCGGTGATGGCCAAGGCCCGCATCGGCCACTTCGCCGAGGCCCAGATCCTCGAGGCCCTAGACGTCGACTACATCGACGAGAGCGAGGTCCTGACGCCCGCCGACGAAGCGCATCACATCGACAAGCGCGCCTTTCGCGTCCCCTTCGTCTGTGGCGCCACCAACCTCGGTGAAGCGCTGCGTCGAATCTCGGAAGGCGCGGCGCTGATCCGGTCCAAGGGCGAGGCCGGTACCGGCAACATCGTCGAGGCCGTGCGCCATCTCCGTTCCATCCTGGGAGACATCGGCAAGCTCACCCAGGCCGACGCGGCCGAGCGCTACGCCTGGGCCAAGCAGCTCGCCGCGCCCATCGACCTCGTCCACGAGGTGGCCGACACCGGCACGCTTCCCGTGCCCCTTTTCTGTGCGGGCGGCATCGCCACTCCGGCCGATGCCGCCCTGGTGATGCAGCTCGGGGCCCAGGCGGTCTTCGTGGGATCGGGGATCTTCAAGAGCGAGGATCCGGCCCGACGGGCGCGCGCCATCGTCGAGGCCACCACGCATTTCGACGACGCCCAGATCGTGGCCAAGGTGAGTCGGGGGCTCGGTGCCTCGATGCCCGGCCTCGAAGTGGCCGGGCTCGAACAGCGCCTGGCCGACCGCGGTTGGTAGCCCGTGTCCCGACGCGCCGCCGAGGTGCCTCCAGGTGGATGTCGGCATCCTCGCTCTGCAGGGCGACGTCGCTGAGCACCGCGCCGCGCTGAACGAGATCGGGGTGGCGCCCCGACTGGTGCGGCGCCCCGAGGACCTCGCCGGGCTCGACGGCATCATCCTCCCCGGGGGCGAGTCGACCACCATGTCGATGCTGCTCGAGTCCTCGGGTTTGGCCGACCCGCTGGGCAAGGAGCTCGCCGCCGGGCTCCCCGCCCTCGGGACCTGTGCCGGGATGATCCTGCTCGCCGCACACGCTGTCGACGGGCGCCCCGACCAGCGCTGTTACGGTGCCATCGACATCACGGTGCGGCGCAACGGCTTCGGACGTCAGCTCGAATCCTTCGAGTGCGACCTCGATGTCGCCGTCCTGGCCGGAGGCCCGTTGCGGGCCGTGTTCATCAGGGCGCCGCTGGTCGAGGCGAACGGTCCCGACGTGGAAGTGCTCGCCACGTTGGACCAGGCCGACGGGGCGCCCCGGGGCGAGGTGCCGGTCCTCGGCGACGGTCCGGCGGTGCCGGTGCTGTGTCGGCAGGGGGCGGTGCTGGTGGCCGCCTTTCATCCCGAGCTCACCCCCGATCGACGCGTCCACCGGCTGTTCGCGTCGATGATCGATGCGCGGCGATGATCGAGAACAGAAGAATCGGAGAAGGACGGTAGGAGATGTCAGGCCATTCGAAATGGGCGACGACCAAGCACCGCAAGGCGGCCGTCGACAAGGTCAAGGCGAAGGTGTTCGCCAAACTCATCCGCCAGCTCGAGGTGGCGGCGCGCGAGGGCGGTGGGGACGTCACCACCAACGCCACCTTGCGCACCATGTTCGAGAAGGCGCGCGCCGCCTCGCTCCCCATGGACAAGATCGAGCGGGCCATCAAGCGGGGGACGGGCGAGCTCGAGGGCGTGCACTACGAAGAGGTGTCCTACGAGGGGTACGCGCCCAGTGGTGTGGCCATCATCGTCGACTGCCTCACCGACAACCGCAACCGGACCGGGGCCGAGATCCGCAACGTTTTCACCCGCAACGGCGGGTCGATGGCCGAGCCCGGCGCGGTGGGGTGGCAGTTCGCCCGCAAGGGGGTGATCGTGCTCCCGGCGTCGTTCGACGAGGACAAGATCATGGAGGTGGCCGTGGAGGCAGGTGCGGAGGACCTGGCCGCCGAAGGTGACCAGTGGGTCGTCACCTGCGCGCCGCAGGACCTCAACGCCGTGCGCGACGCCCTCGACACCGCGGGGATGGCGCCGGAGTCGGCCGAGATGGCCATGGTGCCCTCCACCACGGTCCCGGTGACCGAGGAGGGCCAGGTCCGGCGGGTCCTGCGACTCCTCGAGGCCCTCGACGACGACGACGACGTGCAGAACGTCTGGTCCAACTTCGACACCCCCGACGAGGTGCTGGCGGCGGCCGCCTCCGACTGAGGTCGTATCCACCTGCGACGCGCGCCTCCTGGCTAGAGTCGAACGCGTGTTCGTCCTGGGTATCGACCCCGGGCTGTCCCGTTGCGGGTACGGCGTGGTGCGGCAGTACGGGAGCGACCTCACCGCCATGGCCGGCGGGGTCGTGACCACCGAACCCGAGCTCCCGCTCCAGGAACGCCTGCACGTGCTGTTCACCGAGCTCCGGGCTCTGGTAGCCGAGACGCGGCCCGATGCCGTGGTCGTCGAGCGCGTGTTCTTCCAGACCAACGTCCGCACCGCCATGGCCACGGGCCAGGCCGGCGGCGTGGCGCTGCTGGTGGCGGCGGAGGCGGGATGCGAGGTCGCGCAGTACAGCGCCAACGAGGTGAAGCAGGCCGTCGTCGGATTCGGCGGGGCCACCAAGGACCAGGTCCAGAGGATGGTGGCGGCCCTGTTGGGCCTGGCCGAGCCGCCCAAGCCCCCGGACGTGGCCGACGCGCTGGCACTGGCGGTCTGTCACCTCACCGCCCAGCCCCTGCGCCGGGCCATCGAGGCGGCCGGGTCGGGGAGGCGGCCGTGATCGGCTGGCTCCGAGGGGAGCTCGTCAGCCGGAGCCCCGAGGGCGAGCTCATCGTGGACGTGGCCGGGGTCGGGTACCGCCTCACCGTGTCGCCCACGCTGCTTGCCGCGGTGGGCGAACGCGGTGCTCCCGTCGAGCTGCACGTGCACACCCATGTCCGTGAGGACGCCATCGTCCTCTACGGCTTCGCCACCACCGAGGAGCGGCGGTGCTTCGAGGCTCTGCTCGGTGCGCACGGGGTCGGCCCCGCCCTCGCCCTCGCCGTCCTCGGTGCCCTGCGCCCCCCCGACCTGATCCGGGCCGTGCTCGACGAGGACCTGGGAGCCTTGTGCACGGTGCCCGGCGTCGGTCGCAAGACCGCCGCCCGCCTCGTGCTCGACCTGCGCTCGCGTCTCGAGCTGCCCGCCTTCGCCGGGGACGGCGTGCCGGGCAGCCACGGCAGCCCCTCCGAGGCCCGGGGCGAGGTCCGGGCCGCGCTGGTCGAGCTGGGGTACGGGCCCGAGGAGATCCGACGCGCCCTCGAGGGTGGCCAGGAGGAGGCGACGGTCGAAGAGCTCCTGCGCCAGGCGTTGCGGGAATTGGCCGGCGCACGGTGAACGGCCGGCGCGAGGTGCTGTCGGGTCCTCCTGACGTCGCCGGCCCGGGCCCGGGCGGCGGCGCCGCACCGGCGGGAGCAGACGAGGCCCTGGCGCGCCCGGTCAACCCGCTCCCCGACCCGTCCGAGTTCGCCGACGAAGCCCGCCTCCGGCCCCGGCACCTCGAGGAGTTCCACGGTCAGCCCCAGCTCACCGAACATCTCGAGATCGTGCTCGAGGCCGCCCGCCGACGCGAACAGCCCGTCGACCATCTGTTGTTCGCCGGACCGCCCGGCCTGGGCAAGACGTCGCTGGCGGGCATCGTGGCGGCGGAGATGGGCGTCGGCCTGCGCATCACCTCAGGCCCCGCCCTGGTGCGGGCCGGAGATCTGGCCGCGCTGCTCACCGACCTGCAGCACGGGGATGTGTTGTTCATCGACGAGATCCACCGTCTGCCGCGTCCCGTCGAAGAGGTCCTGTACCCCGCCATGGAGGACTTCCAACTCGACATCCTCGTCGGCAAGGGGCCGACGGCGCGCTCGATCCGTCTCGACCTGCCCCGCTTCACACTCGTGGGTGCCACCACCCGCACGGGGTTGCTCACGAGCCCGTTGCGCGACCGCTTCGGCTTCGTGGGACGACTCGACCTCTACGCGGCCGAGGACCTGCAGGGCATCGTGGTGCGCTCGGCGGGCATTCTCGCCGTCGACGTGGAGCCCGAAGGTGCGCGTCACATCGCCTCGCGGGCCCGGGGCACCCCTCGCATCGCCAACCGGCTCCTGCGTCGGGTACGCGACTTCGTGGAGGTGCGGGCCCAGGGTGCCATCACGGCCTCGCTGGCGCTCGAGGGCCTCGAGCTCTTCGGTGTCGACGAGCTCGGCCTCGACAAGGTCGACCGGGCCATCCTCGACGCGCTGTGCCGTCGATTCGACGGGCGGCCGGTCGGTCTCGTGACCCTGGCCCACTGTGTGGGTGAGGAGCCCGACACCGTCGAGGACGCCTACGAGCCCTATCTCCTCCAACAGGGGCTGCTCCAGCGCACCCCCCGGGGGCGGATGGCCACGCCCCGGGCCTTCGCCCACCTCGGGGAGGTCGCTCCCGGTGCCGAGCTGCAGGGAGTCGCCCCCACGCTGTGGTGAGGCCGGCGTCGGGCTGCCGGGGCCGCCGGGGACCCCTGGAGTAACATCGGCCGTTCTCAAAGCCGGAGCCCGCCATTCCACTGACCACTCTCAGCCTCCACGCCGCCCTGACCTTCCTGGCCGCAACGTCGAGCACGAAGAAACCCACTAGCAGCTCCCCGTTCTCCTTGCTGTTCCTGGTGGTGATCTTCGGCGTGGGCTACATGTTCTTCATCCGTCCCCGGTCCCAGGCGGCTCGCCGCCAGCGCGACACGCTGATCGAGCTCTCGCCCGGCGACGAGGTCCTCACCGGTGCCGGCATCTTCGGGACGGTGCTCGACGTCGAGTCCGATCGCGTCACCCTGGAGACCGCACCCGGGACGCGCATCACCGTGCTCCGCTCGACCATCGCCCGTCGCATCACCGACCCGGCCACCGAGACCCCGAATTGGGACGAGCACGACGAGGACGAGGCCCACGGGGCGTACCACCAGTACGAGCACAGCCACGACGACGGCGACCACGAGCTCGAGGAGCACGCCGGGCCCGAGGACGAGGCTGACGCCCACGAGCACGACGCCGAGGCGGAGGCAGAGCAGCACGACGGTGCCGAGGCCCACGACGGTGCCGAGGTCCACGATGGAGCCGACGTCCACGATGGAGCCGAGGCCCACGACGAAGCCGACGTCGATGAGCCCGACGCCGAGGATAAAAACAAGACATGAAACGGTCGCTCGTCATCAGCCTGGTCGCCACGGTGGCGATCACCATCGTGGTGTTCGCCGCCACCCTGGGGGCCGGGTGGGCGCCCAAGCTGGGCCTCGACCTGGCGGGGGGCTCCGAGGTCGTCTACAAGCCCGCCCACGCCATCTCGAGCGGCGAGATGGACACCACGGTCAACATCATCCGCAACCGCGTCGACGGGGCCGGGGTGTCGGGATCGACGGTGGATTCCCAGGGCGGCAACGTCGTGGTGCAGTTCCCCGGCGTGAAGGACCCCGGGGCGCTCATCAAGCTGATCGGCACCACGGCCCAGCTCTACTTCCGGCCCGTGCTGTGCGGCGCGCCGGCCTACACCCCGCCGGTCAAGGGCAAGGCGCCGCCCACAGGTGCCCTGCCGGCGTGCGGCCAGTACGCCACCACCGCCGCCAACCTGGCGGTGAACACGACCTCGGGCCAGCCCGCCAACAACATCCCACCCAACCCGGTCTTCGCCCCCTACGCGTCGACCGCCGCCGACGCTCCCACCCAGACGGTGCTGCTCAAGTCCGACCCCCAGGCCGGCGCCCAGCAGTACGCGCGCTTCGTCCTGGGCCCTTCACAGCTCAAGGGCAGCGCCGTGGCCTCGGCGTCGGCGGTGTTCGACACCACGATCAGCCAATGGGCGGTGAGCTACGTCCTGAAGGCGGTGTCGCCGTGGGACGCGGTGGCCCAGGCCAACTTCCACCAGTACGTGGCCATCGACCTCGACGGCCTGGTGGAGTCGGCGCCTCTCATCCAGCCCCAGCAAGCCTCGTTCGGGTCGTTCGGCGGGAAGGGTGAGATCAGCGGGAGCTTCACCCAGGCCACGGCCAAGACCCTGGCTCTCGAGCTCAACTACGGCTCGCTCCCCACCAAGCTGAGTGTGCTCACCCAAGAGACGGTGTCCCCGACCCTCGGGAAGTCGTCGCTCAAGGCGGGGTTGCTGGCGGGCATCGGCGGGCTGATCCTGGTCCTCATCTACACCATCCTCTACTACCGGGTCCTGGGTGTCGTGGTCGTGGCCGGCCTGCTCACCACCGCCGCGTTGCTGTGGGCCATCGTCTCGGCCCTGGGGCACTCGTCGTTGAACCTCACGTTGGACCTGTCGGGTGTGACGGGGGTCATCGTGTCGGTGGGGATCACCGTCGACTCCTACATCGTGTATTTCGAACGCCTCAAAGACGAGGCCCGCTCGGGCCGGTCGGTGCGCACCAGCGTCGACCGCAGCTTCCGCGGCGCCTTCCGGACCGTCCTGGCCGCCGACCTGGTGTCGCTGGCCGCGGCGGTGGTCCTCTACCTCCTGGCCGTGGGGACGGTCCGGGGCTTCGCCTTCTTCCTCGGGCTCTCCACCCTGCTGGATGTGTTCACCACCTTCTTCTTCACCCGACCCCTGGTCATCCTGTTGGGCCGCAGCACCCGCATCACCGAAGCCCGCGTCATCGGGGTGGCGCGGGGCCTGGCTCTGGGAAGCGAGACGCCCGTATGAGCACGACCACCGCCACCCTCCAGGACCACGTCGAGGGCCACCGCCCCAATCCCTTCGTCCGTGTCTACCGAGGCGAGACCAAGTTCGACTTCGTGGGACGACGCCGGTGGTGGTTCGCGGTGTCGGGGCTCATCATCGTGTTGGGCCTGGTGTCGTTCGGGGTGCGGGGCTTCAACTGGGGCATCGACTTCAAGGGCGGGACGTCGTGGGAGATCCCCGCCCACGGGGCCACCGTGAGCGACGTCCAAACGGCGGTGTCCAGCGCCGGGGTGCCCGGCGCCACCATCCAGGTCCTCGGCCACGGTTCTTCCGCCACCGTGCAGGTCCAGGCCGATCTGACCAAGGAGTCGGCGGCCGCACAGGCCACCCACAAGACGGCGGTCACCGACGCGCTGGCTCGCATCGGGGGTATCTCGCCCAACCGGGTGTCGCTCACCGACGTGGGGCCCACGTGGGGCAGCCAGATCTCGGAGAAGGCCATCATCGCCGTGTTCGTCTTCTTCATCGTGGTCGTGGTCTACATCTCGTTCCGCTTCGAGTGGAAGATGGCCATGGCGGCGCTCATCGCCGTCATCCACGACCTGCTCATCACGGCCGGGGTCTATTCGCTGGCCGGGTTCCAGGTCACCCCGGACACGGTGATCGCCTTGCTCACCATCCTGGGGTATTCGCTGTATGACACCGTGGTCGTGTTCGACCGCGTCAAGGAGAACAGCCGGGGCCAGTTCGGGGCGGGCCGGATGACCTACGAGGACATCGTCAACCTGTCGATGAACCAGACCTTGGCCCGCTCCATCAACACGTCCCTGGTGGCCATTCTCCCGGTGCTGGCCGTCTTGGTGGTCGGCGCTGAGTTGCTCGGGGCCTCCACCTTGCAAGACTTCGGATTGGCCCTCTTCGTCGGCCTGTTGAGCGGGGCCTACTCCTCGATCTTCATCGCCGCTCCGGTGCTCTGCATGTTCAAAGAGCGGGAGTCGCGTTGGATTGCCATCGCGCAACGCAATGCCAAGCGCACCGACCGCGCCGCCTCGCTGTCGCCGGCGGAAGCAGCGGCCCTCGCCACGCAGATGAACATTTCGGCCGGCGGTCAGACCCGCAGTGGGCCCCAGACCCAGCGGGGCGCGCAGAGCGGCCCCATCCGACCGGGGTCGGCCAGCAGCACGGCGGTGCTCGATCGGCGCCCCGGGTCCGGTGCACCGGCGACCGGTTCAGGCGCCGGCACCGGTCAAGCCCAGGC
>Ga0208849_1001111_pt1 | contig 20350 bp, 20 predicted proteins | sample NGESurdeep072012_10_FD_184470 | JGI IMG/M metagenome (GOLD analysis project Ga0208849, IMG submission 184470) | Arctic peat soil microbial communities from Barrow, Alaska - NGEE Surface sample 53-3 deep-072012 (SPAdes) | ecosystem: Environmental > Terrestrial > Soil > Wetlands > Peat ... | reverse complement strand
GGCCGCCGGTGAACGCCGCCACGAGCCGGCGTACGAGCCGGCGTCGCGTCTGCATGTTGCGGAGGCGGGGGTTCGACACCTCGTCGATCCCCGCCAGCAGGAAGACGAGGCCGACCACGGTGATCACGAGCGCAAGACCCGGGAAGAGGAACGGCCACCATTCGCCCTGGAGCACCGCCGAGTTCGTCTGCGCCCAGTAGAGGGTCTGCCCCCAGCTCGTGTGCGCCGTGTCGCCGAGGCCGAGGAACTCGAGGCCCGCGTCGACGAGCAGCGCGACGTAGAAGACGAGCACGAACGCGGCCGCGATGCGGCTGATCATGTTCGGCATCAGCTCGCCGAAGACGATGCGCCACGTCGACTCGCCCGCCACCTTGGCCGCCTGTACGAAATCGCGGTTCTTGAGCGCGAGCGCCTGGCCGCGCAGGATTCGCGCCTCGAACGCCCACAGCGTGAAGCCGAGCACGAGGATCATCGTCGTCATCCCCCTCGCCTTCAGGTAGCTCGAGATCACGATGAGCAGCGGAATCGTCGGGATCACGAGGAAGACGTTCGTCAGGAAATTGACGATCTCGTCGACGATCCCGCCCGTGTAGGCGGCGAGGATGCCGAGGGTCGTGGCGAGGACCGTGGCGAGGATGGCTGCCGCCGCACCGAGGATGAGCGACCGCCGGGCGCCGATCACGACCTGCGAGAAGATGTCGCTTCCCTGGTCGGTCGTGCCGAACAGATGGTGCAGCGACGGAGCCTGGCGCGCAGCCGTGATGTTGAAGTCGTTCGGGTGTGCGACCGAGATCAACGGCGCGATGAGCGCGACGACGACCATGAACCCGACGAGGCTGAGGCCCACCCGGGACTTCGGGTTCGCGAGCAGTACGCCCAGCCACCCCGGAATCCGGACGCGACGGCCACGGGAACGCCGCGGCGCGCGCAGGCCGGCATCAAGCGCTTCGACCGACGTGGGCTGAAGCTGCGACACGGCGTCAGGCGGCTCGCACGCGCGGGTCGAGGACGAAGTTGAGCAGGTCCATGATGAAGTTGGCCGCGATCACGCAGAGCGCGAAGATCAGCAGCAGCCCCTGGGTCAGCGGGTAGTCGCTGCCGAGCGCAGCCTGCTGGAGCGTCAGCCCTGCGCCCGGATAGCTGAAAACGTACTCGACGAAGACGAGGCCGCCGACCGCGCCGGCGAACTGCGCCGCGAAGCCGTTCAAGGGCGGCAGGATCGCGTTGCGGCCCGCGTAGCGCGTCATCACGCGCCGGTCGCGCAGGCCTTTCGCCTGCGCCATCGCGACGTAGTCCTCGCTGATCGTGTTGATCATCACGGTGCGCATGTTCAGCACCCAGCCGCCGGCATAGGCAGCGACGATCACGAGGATCGGCAGCTCGGAATGCCGCAACGCGCTCGTGAGAAAGCGCCAGTTGAATCCCGGAATGACGTTGCTGTCGTATGCGTGCTGAATCGGGAACCAGTTGAGCTTGAGGCCGAGGAAGTAGACGCCGAGCAACGCGGTGAAGAACGCCGGGAACGCGCTCAACGCAAGGAGCGTCGGCACGACGACGCTGTCGACGCCGCCCCCGCGCCGCCACGCCGCGATCATCCCGACCCCCGTCCCGACCACGAACGCGATGATGAACGCGACGCCGACGAGGAAGATCGAGTAGGGCAGCGTGCGGCCGATCACGTCCGACACCTTCGCCGGATAGTTCGAGGTCGAGATGCCGAGGTTCAGATGCGCGAGACGCTGGAGGTACCCGGTGTAGTCGTGCCAGAAGGAGCCCTTGCCGCCGCCGAGCAGCAGCTCGTACGTGCGGACGATCCCGGGATTCGACTGGATCTGCGCCGGGGACAGCCGCTGGAGCACGCCGCCGACCGGATCTCCCGGCATCAGCCGCGGCAGCAGGAAGTTGAGCGTCACCGCCACCCAGACGGCGAAGAAGTAGAACGCGAGGCGGCGGAGGAACCAGCGCATGGTCGGTTGAGGAGTATCGCGGCAGGCGGGGGAGGTCGTCCCGCCTGCCGCGATGGTCTTCGGGCGCCCGAAGGCCCCCTCCTACGCTCCGGCCTTACCGCCGGGGCAGATGCGCGTGAACGAGAGAATGTTGTCCGGATAGGTGGTGAAGATCGGATCGCCGAAGAAGTTCTTCTGCGAGTCGAAGCAGTGGAAGTACTTCGTGCTGTACGTCGACCAGCGCGGCCCGATGAACAGCGGCACGATCGGCAGGTTCTGCAGCCAGATGTTCTCCAGCTGCGTCGCGATCGCGTGCTGCTTCTTCGGGTCGAGCGTCACCTTCCACTGGTTGAGCAGCGTCGTCGCCTGCGCGTTGTAGGTGTGCTCCCAGTTACCCGTGGCCGTCGCGTCCTGCCCCGACGGGATCAGCGAGTTCTGCGAGAGGTTCGAGTTGAAGAAGCCGTACGGCGAACCCTGGGAGGCGTTCTGCCAGAGCAGCGTCGGGTTCTTCGTCGACGACGCATTCGGATACCACGAGTTCCAGTCGGGCTCGAGCGCGACGTTCGAGTCGATGCCGATCGCCTGGAGGTTCTTCGTGATGATCTGGTTCGACGCGACCCAGTCCGACCAGCCCGAGATCACGTGGATGTTGAGCTGGACCGGGTTGCCCTTCGGGTCGAGCAGCGTGCTGCCCTTGTACGTGAACCCGTTCTGCGTCAACAGCGCCTTCGCCGCGGTCGGGTTGTAGGTCGCAAGCTGCTTCGCCTGCGCCTTCACGCCCGAGTCCGTGACCCACTGCGGGAACAGGCCGCCGAGGCCGATCGCGTCGGTCGCCGGCGCGTAGCCGTACTCACCGAGCGTCGAGACCGAGTTCCGGTCGATCGCCATGCTCAATGCCTTGCGGAACGCGACGAGGCTGTACGGGTACTGCGTGTCGTCGAAGACGAGCGACACGGGGTACGCGGTCGTCGCATAGAAGGCGTGGAAGTGCGCCTTGTCCTTTGCCTCGTACACCGAGGCGACGTTCGGGACGAAGTTGTGCGTCCAGTCGACTTGCCCGCTCTGGATGAGCGCGAGGGCTGCGTCGTTCGACGCCGCCTGCACGTACTCGAGGCAGGGGATCAGCGGCTTGCCGGCCTGCCAGTAGTGCGGGTTCTTGCCGAACACGTAGTCCTGCGTCGTGAACCGCGTGATCTTCGTGAACGGGCCCGAGCCCACCGGGTTCGGGTTCGTGAACGTCGCGGGATTCGCGACCTTCGACCAGATGTGCTGCGGGATGACGATCGCGCCGTTGAGCGTCGACGCGATGAACTGCGAGTCGGCCGTCTTCAGGCCGATCACGACGGTGTTCGCACCCTTGGCCTTGACCGACGCGATGTTCGTGTCGGGCCGCGAGTAGCCGACGAGATCCATCGTCGAGCTCTGCGTGCCGTCGGTGAGGCTGTAGACGACGTCGGCCGAGGTCAGCGGCTTCCCGTCCGACCACTTGACGCCCTTGGCGAGGTTGAGCGTGAGGGTCTTGTTGCCGTTGCTCCAGGTCCACGATTGCGCGAGCCACGGAACGGGCGGCTTGCCGCCTTCCGGCGAGATCACGAGCGGCTCGTAGATCGCGCCCTTCACGAACGCGCCGCTCGGCAGGCCGGTGGCGGTGAAGGGGTTGAAGTTCTTGACGAACGCCGGATCGCCGGAGCCCGTCATCACGAGGCATGAATGTGACGCGGCGCTCGTTTGGGCCGCGCCGGCTGCGAGCGGCGCTGCTGCAGCGATGGAGACGACGAGCGCCGAGAGAACGGCGGCAGCTCCCAGGCCTGCGACCGCGGTGAGCGCGCGGCGCCGGGCGGGGCGAGATTGAACTGACATTCGCGTTCCTTTCTCGCCCGTCAGCGGGCGAAGGAGGGTGTTGCGCTGGCGTAGAGCCGGTTGGTTTGGAAATTCCCGGTAACGGTTAACAGGTCAGAGGCGCCGAGTCAAGCGGTCGTAACGGAACGATCGACGTTTTGCACACCATCTCGTGCGGAAACTTCCGGAAGCGGTTCCGAGATGCTTGAATACCGGACTGATGGCCCAGCACAACGTCGAAGGTCTTCCGGCCCGCGCGACGATCCGCGACATCGCAAGCGAGGCGGGCGTGTCGATCGCGACGGTCTCGCGCGTGCTCAACGACCGCCCGGACGTCTCGGCGGAGACCCGTGAGGCCGTGCTGCGGGTCGTGCGCGAGCGCGGGTTCAGCACGAATCGCGGCGCGCGCGCCCTCTCGCTCGGGCAGACGGGGATCGTCGGCCTGACGCTGCCGTTCGTGCACGCCGCGTACTTCTCCGCCATTCTCGCGGGAGCGGCCGAGGCGCTGTATGAGCGCGACATGCGCATCGTCCTCTGCCCCACCTTGCACGAGCACGACCGCGAGGTGACGCTGCTCGAGCGGCTGATGCGCGGAACGACCGACGGCGCCATCCTGCTCCTGCCCTCCGAGTCGGCCGAGGAGCTGGCCACGCTCCGGCACCAGGGATATCCCTTCGTCGTCGTCGACGCGCGGCAGCCGGTGCCCGACGGAATTCCGGTCGTGTCCGCCGCGCACGCGGCGGGCGCGAAACAGGCGACCGAGCACCTGCTCGGTCTCGGTCACCGGCGCATCGCGGCGATCACGGGCGTCGCCGGCTGGACCGCGACCGAGGAACGGCTGAACGGCTTCAAGGGTGCGCTCGCCTCCGCCGGCATCATCCCCGACCCGTCGCTGATCGTCGAGTCCAACTGGGAGATCCCGGGCGGGATCGAGGCTGCGGAGCAGCTGTTCGCACTGCCCGAGCGGCCGACGGCGATCTTCGCCTTCAACGACAACCTCGCGATCGGCGCTCTCCAGGCGGCGCGCGCGGCAGGGCTCCGGGTTCCCGAGGACGTCTCCGTCGTCGGCTTCGACGATTCCGAGCAGGCGATGATCGTGACCCCCCTCCTGACCACCGTGCGCCAACCGCTCGAGGAGCTCGGCCGCATCGGGATCAGCCTGCTGCTGCGGCTGATGGAGGGGAAGCGGCTCGAGGCGCTCCGCGTCGAGCTCGCGACGAAGCTCGTCGTCCGTGAATCGACGGCCCCGCCGGCGCGGTGAAGCGCCTCGCCGGAGTCGCCGCAGGCATCGCGGCCTTCTCCGCCGCCGCCGTCGCGCTGACCGCCGCCGGCGCACCGCGAGCCTCGAGTGCCTATGTCCTCCACCGCCTCGTCTCCGACGGCGGCGTCCCCGCGCCGCATCACGACGCGAGCCTCGTCAACGCGTGGGGCTTCGCGGCGAGCCCGGGTGGGCCGTGGTGGACGTCGAACGAGGCGCGCGACTCGAGCACGCTCTACTCGGGCACGGGCCGCAAGCAGCTCCTGACGGTGGCGGTTGCAGGCGGCCCGACGGGCGTCGTCTTCTACGGCGGCCGGGGGCTTCCCGTCTCCGGCGGCGGCGCGACGGCGCCGGCGCGCTTCGTCTACGCCTGCGAGGACGGGAAGATCCGCGCGTGGTCGCCGACGGTGCCGGGCGACTGGTCGACGTCGACGGAGGTCGTCGTCGACGCGGCGGCCGAGGCGGCCGTCTTCCGCGGCCTCGCCATCTCCACCGTGTCGGGCCGGACGCGGCTCTACGCCACCGACTTCCACAACGCGCGCGTCGACGTCTTCGACACGGACTGGAAGCGGATCGTCCGCCGCGGCGCGTTCGTCGACCGGTCGGTGCCGAGCTGGTACGCGCCGTTCGGCATCCAGGCGGTCGGAGGCCACATCTTCGTCACGTACATCTGGCGTGCGCCGGTCGACGGCAACGACGCTCCGACGGGCGGATATGTCGACGAGTTCGACGCGAACGGCGTGCTCGTCGCGCGCGTCGGCCGGATGGGGCCGTTGAACGCGCCGTGGGGCGTCGCACTCGCACCGCGCGGCTTCGGACGCTTCGGCGGCGACCTCCTCGTCGGCAACTTCGGCGACGGTCGCATCAACGCGTTCCGGCGGGCGGGTCGCCGCTGGGTCTACGCCGGCGCGCTGCGGGGACGCGACGGGAAGCCGCTCGGCGTCAACGGCATCTGGGGAATCGCGTTCGGGAACGGCGGGCTCGCCGGCTCGCCGCACAACCTCTACTTCGTGTCGGGGCCGCACCGGTGGCGCGGCGCGACCGAGTCAGGCGTGCACGGCCTCATCGGCTTCATCTCCAGCGCGTAGCAGCGCGGCGCGTCTCCGGCGCCGCCCGCCCGGCGTCACCGATCCGGTGCCGAGCGCGACGCCGCCGAGCACGAGCGCGAGGCCGCCGAAGGCAGAGGTGCCGTAGCCCTCGCCGAGGAAGATCGCGCCGTACGCGAGCGCGATCGGCGGGATCAGATACGTGACGAGCGACGCGTAGGCGGCGCCCGCGCCCGCGATCAGGCCGAAGAAGAGGAGGTACGCGAACGCCGTCCCGGGCACGCCGAGCGCGAGCACCGAGCCGATCGTCTTCCAGTCGGGAACGCGATGCGGCGCCTGCGCGAGACCGAACGGCAGCGCGACGAGCGCCGACACGGTCGTGGCCGCGAGCGCGACGACAGGCGGCCGCACGCGGGTGAGGTGGCGGTTGACGAGCAGCCCGCCGAGCCCGTAGCAGAACGCCATGCCGACGACGGCGAGCGCGCCGAGCGCCTTCCCCTCGGGCTGCGCGCTCACGAGCAGCGCAACGCCGACGAAGCCGATCGCGATCCCGGCGAGTCGGATTCCCGTGACGCGGAACTCGTGGAAGAAGCCGAACGCGATCAGCACGTTGAAGATCGGCACCGCTGCCTGGATGATCGACGCAAGCCCCGAGTCGATCCGGGTCTCGCCCCACGAGAGCAGCCAGAACGGCACGGCGGTGTTGACGAGCGCGACCGCCACGAGCCAGACGGCGTTCTCCCGGATCTGGCGGACGGTCTCGCGGCCGCCGACGATGAAGGGCACGACCACCGCGAGCGTCAGGGCCGCGAACCCGATCCGGCCCAGGATCAGCGTGGCCGGGGCGAGCTGCCGCACCGCCACCTTGATGAACATAAACGAGCCGCCCCAGAGCAGGGCCAGGCCGAGGAGCATGACGAGGTGCTTCCTGCGGCTGCTCACACTCCCTTGTAACGCGCCGGACGGCCCGTCTGTTTCGACCACTAGACTGAATCACCTGACGCAGGTCGCGGAACAGCCGCTCCACCGGGCCCTCGGTCTCACCGACTGGGAAGCGGCGCGTATCCGGGAGCTGCTCGAGCGGGATCCGAACCATTTCGAGCTGGCAGTCTTCTCGCTGCTCTGGTCGGAGCACTGCGGCTACAAGCACTCGGCGCCCCTGTTGAAGCGTCTGCCTTCGACGGGCGACCGCGTCCTCCAGGGTCCGGGCGAGAATGCGGGCGTGCTCGACCTCGGGGAAGGGCTTGCGGTCGCGTTCAAGGTCGAGTCGCACAACCACCCTTCCGCCGTCGAGGCGTTCCAGGGCGCCGCCACCGGCATCGGCGGCATCCTGCGCGACATCGTCGCGATGGGCGCACGCCCGATCGCGCTGCTCGACGGGCTCTGGTTCGGCGCGCCGGACCGGCAGTTCGAGCGCGCGGTCGCCGGCATCGGCGGCTACGGCAACTCGGTCGGCGTCGCGAACGTCGGCGGCGCGACCGTGTTCGACGAGGCGTATCGCGGCAACTGCCTCGTGAACGCGATGTGCGTCGGGCTGCTCAACTCCGCGCGGCTCCAGTCGGCGACGGCGCACGGCCCGGGCAACCTCGTCGTGCTCTACGGTGCGACCACCGGCCGCGATGGGATCGGCGGCGCGTCCGTGCTCGCGAGCCAGGAGCTCGGCGAGGACGACGCGGACAAGCGGCCGTCCGTGCAGGTCGGCGATCCGTTCACCGGCAAGAAGCTGATCGAGGTGTCGATGGAGCTCGTCGAGTCCGGGCTCGTCGAGTCGCTTCAGGACTGCGGCGCGGCCGGGCTCGCGTCGGCGCTGTCGGAGATGGCGCGCGACGGGGCCGGCATCGACGTCCATCTCGACCGCGTGCCGCTGCGCGAAGCGGGCATGGAGCCCTGGGAGATCATCATCTCCGAGTCGCAGGAGCGGATGGTCGCGGTCGTGCGGCCGCAGATGCTCGACGCGGTGCGTGCGCTGTGCGCGAAGTGGGAGCTGCCGTGCGCCGTGATCGGCGCGGTGACCGACGACGGGATGCTGCGCGCGCTGCACGGCGACGAGGTGGTCGGCGTGATCCCCGCACGGCTTCTCACCGACGAGTGCCCGCGCTACGAGGTCGAGCAGGCGCCGCGCAAGCTCGAAGGCTGGCCCGACACGAGGCCGAAGCCTGCGCGCGCCGACACGACGCAGGTCGTCGAGCAGTACGACCAGCTCGTCGGCTCGCGAACGGTGCGCCGGCCGGGCTTCGACGCCGCCGTGCTGCGGCTGCGCCCGTCGCTGCGCGGCCTCGCGGTCGCGCTCCAGGGCCCTCGGCCCGGCGAGATGGATCCGTTCGCGGCGGGCGTGCAGGCGGTGCTCGGTGCGGCGCGCAACGTCGCCTGCGCGGGCGGCGAGCCGATCGGGCTCACCGACTGCCTCAACTTCGGCAACCCCGAGAAGGCGGAGATCGGCTACGAGCTCGCACAGGCGATCGAGGGGATCGCGCAGGCGGCCGAGGCGCTCGGCATCCCCATCGTCTCCGGCAACGTCTCGCTCTACAACGAGACGGACGGCCGCGCGATCCCGCCCACGCCGGTCGTCGGGTGCGTCGGCCTCGTGGCGGACGTGCGGCTCGTGCCGGGCGGCTGGGAGCCGGGCGACGTCGTGCTGCTCGCCTCGGCCCCGGAACCGGGACTCGCCGCGGAGGCCGCGCTCATCCGCTTCCTCTGGAAGGCGGCCCCGCTGCTCAGCCTCTGTCACGACGTCGGCGCCGGCGGCCTCGCACAGGCGCTCGAGGAGGCCGCTCGCTGGAGCGGCCGCCCGGCCGACGTCGAGCTGCCGGCCGAGCCGACGACGGGCGCGGCGATCCTCGCCGCCGCCCCCGACCAGGTGGAGCTGCTCGGCACGCGCGGCTTCGTCCGCATCGGCGAGGTTCGCTAAGTGCCCCTTCCGGCAATACATGTCCGCTTCTGGAACGCGATCACACGGCGCGCTGCTGCGTTCTCACTCGCGCCCGTAGCTTCGGCTACGTGCGCTCCCTGCGTCCTTGCATCGCTTGGTGCTCGCGCCCCAGAAGCTAGACGGCATCACCGGAAGGGGCACTGATGTGCGGCGTCTTCGGCGTGTACGCGGCGGAGCGCGACGTCGCGCGGCTCACGTATTTCGGGCTGTTCGCGCTCCAGCACCGCGGCCAGGAGTCCGCGGGCATCGCCGTCTCCGAGCAGGGCCGCCTGACGGCGCTCCGCGATCTCGGCCTCGTCACGCAGGTGTTCAACGAGCAGAAACTGCACGGCCTCCAGGGGCAGGTCGCGATCGGGCACACGCGTTACTCCACGACCGGCTCGTCGCAGTGGTCGAACGCGCAGCCGCTCGTTCAGCACGGGCGCGTGCGCACCGTCGCGCTCGGCCACAACGGGAACCTCGTCGAGACGACCGCGCTCCGCGAGGAGCTGGCGGCCGCCGGTGTCACGCTGCGCGCGACGTCCGACAGCGAGCTGATCGCCGCGCTGATCGCGAACGACGAGGCGCCGCTCCTCGACGCCGTCGCGAATGCGATGCAGCGGCTCGAGGGCGCGTACTCGATCGTCGCGCTGTCCGAAGGCAAGCTCGTTGCGTTCCGCGATCCGCACGGTTTCCGTCCGCTCGTGCTCGGCCGCATCCACGACGACTGGGTCGTCGCCTCCGAGACGTGCTCGCTCGACCTCGTCGGCGCCGAGTTCGTGCGCGAGGTGGAGCGCGGCGAGGCCGTTCTCATCGACGAGAGCGGGCTGCGCTCGGTGCAGGCGGTCGAGCCCGCGTCACCCGGCGCGCTCTGCGTCTTCGAGTTCTTCTATCTCGCGCGGCCCGACACGATGCTCGCCGGCATCGAGGTGCACGGCGCGCGCCTCCGCATGGGCGAGCGCCTCGCGCACGAGTCGCCGGTCGACGCCGACCTCGTGCTGCCGATCCCCGACTCCGGCACGCCCGCCGCTATCGGCTTCTCGCGCGCCACGGGCATTCCGTTCAGCGAAGGGCTGATCAAGAACCGCTACGTCGGCCGCACGTTCATCCAGCCCGACCAGGAGCTGCGGCGCCAGGGAATCCGGCTGAAGTTCAACCCGCTGGCGGAGGTGGCCGGCAAGCGCCTCGTCGTCGTCGACGACTCGATCGTGCGCGGGAACACGACGCGCGAGATCGTGCAGATGCTGTTCGACGCCGGCGCGGCCGAGGTGCACGTACGCATCTCGTCGCCGCCGGTGATCGGGCAGTGCTTCTACGGCATCGACCTCGCCGACCCGGAGGAGATGATCGCGGCCGGCAAGACCGTCGAGGACGTCCGCGAGTACATCGGCGCCACGTCGCTCGCGTATCTCTCGGAGGAAGGCCTCGTCGAGTCGACGCGGCGCCCGGCGTCGGAGCTCTGCCGCGCGTGCCTCACGGGCGAGTACCCGACGAAGGTGCCGGTCGACCACGGGAAACTGCGGTTCGAACACCGCCCGGAACCTGCGGTTCCGCGCGGTTGATGGGTTGTGCTCCGGAGAGCGGCCGCCGGCCTCTTCCCGATCTGAGCAACCGGATCCGATAGCGCGGCCGGTGGCGCTAAAGCGTCCCCTCCACGTGAAGGCGGCCTCCGTGTAGCGCGCCTTCGGCCGCGCCACCCTCCGGCCCTGGTCGTATCGCCGGACACGCGTCTACTGCCCGCTCGCACTAGCGGCTCCAACGCCGCGATCGACAGCTGGGAGCCAGACGCTCCGATGTTGCGCGGCGCGATGGGTCGACCGCCGGCCCGCAGTACCGCCGAAGCCGGAGGCTACGGCGGCCGCAGGCGTGTTAGCCGGAGGCGGATCCACGCGGGCGGGGACGCGAAGCGCCACCGACCGTGCCAGGCTCAACCGCCGCCCCGAGCTCAGAGCGGAGCACAAACCCAGTCGGTGGCGAACCGGAGGTTCGTCGCCGAGGACTACTGCTCGAGCACCCGCGAAGCCTTCGCGATCCCGCGCGAGATGATGTAGAAGCTCGTCAGCACCGTCATGAGGATCGCGAACAGGCCCGCGTTCACGGAGCTGGTGGCGGCCCAGAGGACGATGAGGAAGACGAGCACGAAGGAGAAGACCGCGAGCTCGGCGTTGCCGGGCACGGGCAGGATCGCGCCGGTGACCGGGACCTGGCCCAGGCCGCTGTACTGGAACGGAGTCGGCGGTGCGGCCGGCTGCTCGGGAGGCGTGTCGGACATGCGTACTCCTTTCAGGCCGCAAGGGCCGGGACGTGGAGGATCTCCAGCTTGATGCCGTCGGGGTCGTAGAAGAAGACCGCGTAGTAGCCGGGCAGGTACGTGTATTCCTGCGGCTCGGTCTCGAGCAGAGCGCCGGTCGAGCGCAGCCACTCGGCGCGCTCCTCGACGACGATCCGCGAGGGAACCTCGAAGGCGAGGTGGTGCAGCCCCGGCGCGTAACGGTCGACCTCGATGGAGCGACTGAGCGCCTCACGCAGTCCGAGCGACGTCTCACGGCCGGTCAGGTACCAGATCGTCTCGCCGCGCTCGCCCTCCACCTCGCCGATGCCGTGCCAGCCTAGGGGGCCAAGCAGATCGCGGTAGAAGGGAAGGCTGCGCTCGATCGAGGTGACGACGAGATCGACGTGGTGTACGCCACCGGAGCGCATCCAACGCGGCTTCGACACTGCCCTCACGACTCCTCCGGCGGCAGCGGGTTCTAGACTCGGGTCGTGGCCGACGAAGCTCGCACCTACGGCGCCGCCGGAGTATCCCTCGCCACCGCGGACGCGGTGGTCGAGCGGCTGCGCGCGGCGGCGGAGTCCACAGGCGCCGCCGGCTTCGGCCGCTTCGCGGGGCTCTACCCGCTGAACGAGCGCCAACTGCTCTCCGCATCGACGGACGGCGTCGGCTCGAAGCTTATGCTCCAGCGGCGCGCGGGCAAGCTGCGCTGGGGTGGCATGGACCTCGCGGCGCACTGCATCGACGACGTGCTCTGCAGCGGCGCCGACCCGCTCTTCTTCCTCGACTACGTCGCCGCCAACCGGATCGACCTCGAGCAGGTGGCGGAGCTCGTCGAGGGCGCCGCCGAGGTCTGCCGTGCCGCCGGCTGCATGCTGATCGGCGGCGAGACGGCCGAGCTCCCCGGCGTCTACCAGGAGGAGGAGCTCGACTTCGCCGGCACGTGCGTCGGCATCGTCGAGCGCGACCGCGTGATCGACGGCTCGCGCTGCGCGCCCGGCGACCTCGTCGTCGGCTTTCCGTCGAGCGGGCTCCACACGAACGGCTTCTCGCTCGTGCGCGCGCTCGTCGGCGACGGCGACTTCGACGCCGACCTGCTGCTCGCGCCGCACCGGCTGTATGTCGATGAGGTGCGCGCGCTGCGCGCGCACGCGGACGTGAAGGCGCTCGCGCACGTCACCGGCGGCGGCCTGCTCGGCAATCTCACACGCGTGCTGCCCGACGGCGTGCACGCACGGATCGACTGGAGCGCGTGGGAGCGCCCGCCCGTCTTCCACTGGCTCGAGGAGCAGGGCGTCGAGGAAGACGAGGCGCGGCGCGTCTTCAATCTCGGCGTCGGCATGTGCGCAGTCGTGCCGGAGGCGCCCGCAGGCGCGCTCGTGATCGGAGACCTCGCGTGATCGGCGTCCTCGTCAGCGGCACCGGCACGAACCTCCAAGCGCTGCTCGACGCGCAGCTGCCCGTCGTCGCGATCGCCGGCAACACGCCGGACGCGCCGGCCCTCGCGCGCGCGCGCGCGCAGAGCATTCCCACCGCGACGTTCGAGCTCTCCGACTACGACGGCCGCGCGAGCCGGGACGCGGCGATGGCGGACTGGCTCGATGCGCACGGCGTCACGCTCGTCGTGCTCGCTGGCTACATGCACCTGCTCACCCCCGGCTTTCTCGACCGGTTCCCCGGCGCGGTCGTCAACGTCCACCCGTCGCTGCTGCCGCGATTCCCCGGCGGCCATCCGGTCGAGGACCAGCTCGCGGCCGGGGTCACCGAGTCGGGTGCGACCGTGCACCTCGTCGACGAAGGCGTCGACAGCGGGCCGATCCTCGCGCAGGAGCGAGTCCCCGTCCTCCCCGGCGACACCGCGGAGACATTGCACGAGCGGATCAAGACGGTCGAGCATCGCCTGCTCCCCGAGGTGGTGAGAGAACTGTGCGCGCGCTGATCTCGGTCTACGACAAGACGGGCCTCGACGTGTTCGCGCACGGGCTCGTCGAGCTCGGCTGGCAGCTCGTCGCGAGCGGCGGCACGGCCGCCTATCTCGCAGACGAGCTCAGCGTGGACGTCCAGCTCGTCGAGGCGCTCACCGAGTCGCCCGAGATGCTCGGCGGACGGGTGAAGACGCTGCACCCGCGAATCCACGCGGCCATCCTCGCGCGACGCGATCTCGAGGACGACCTCGCAACGCTCGAGGAGCACGGGATCGAGCCGTTTGACCTCGTCTGCGTCAACCTCTACCCGTTCGAGCGCGTGTCCGCGCAGAAGGGCGTCACCGAGGCGGAAGCGGTCGAGATGATCGACGTCGGAGGCCCGTCGATGCTGCGCGGCGCGGCGAAGAACTTCGCGCATTGTGCGCCGCTCTGCACGCCCGAACGCTACGGGTTCGTGCTCGACGAGCTCCGTCGCGAAGGCGCGCTGTCGCTCGAGACGCGCCGCGAGCTCGCAGCGGAGGCGTTCGCAACGACAGCGGCCTACGAAGCTACGATCGCGACTTGGTTCGCCGAACGAGAGGCGTTCCCGGACACGCTCGTCGTCGCGCTCGAGAAGGTGACCGACCTCGCTTACGGCGAGAACCCGCACCAGCGCGCCGCGTACTACGCCGAGCGCGGCGCGCGCTCGCATCTCCTGTCGCGCGTCGAGCAGCTGCACGGCAAGGATCTCTCGTTCAACAACCTCAACGACCTCGCGGCGGCGCGCCTGCTTGCACGGGAGTTCACGCTGCCGGCCTGCGCGATCGTGAAGCACGCGAACCCCTGCGGAGTGGCAATCGGCGCGACGATCGAAGAGGCATACGACAAGGCTCTCGCCTCCGACCCGACCTCCGCGTATGGCGGCATCGTCGTGCTCAACCGCGAGGTCGACGGGGCGCTCGGCAAGAAGCTCGCAGAGCAATTCGTGGAGGTGTTGTTCGCGCCCGGCTACAGCGAGGAGGCGCTCGCCGCGCTCACGCGCAAGCTGGGAACGCGCATCCTCGTCGACCGCGAACGCCGCCTGACGGGACCCGACAGCCGCGACTTCAAACGCGTTCCCGGCGGCTTCCTCGTGCAGGACGCCGACGCGGAGATCGACGACCGCCAGGAGTGGCAGGTCGCCTGCGGCACGCCCGACGAGCGGCAGTGGGGCGACCTCGTGTTCGCGTGGCGCGTGTGCAAGCACGTGTCCTCGAACGCGATCGTGCTCGTGAAGGATCTCGCGACGATCGGGATCGGCGCAGGCCAGATGAGCCGCGTCGACGCAGTGCGCATCGCGATCGAGAAGGCGGCGGCGTACGGCCACGACGCCACCGGCTCGGCGCTCGCCTCCGACGCGTTCTTCCCCTTTCCGGACGGCCCGCGCATCGCGCTCGACGCCGGCGCGACCGCGATCGTCCAGCCCGGCGGCTCGAAGCGCGACCAGGACGTGATCGATGCGGTCGAGAAGGCCGGGGGAACCATGGTCTTCACGGGCCGCAGGCACTTCCGGCACTGAGAACACCGTCCGCCGGGAGTCAGTCGAGAGCCGCAAGCCGAACGCGGCACGCCGTGGCGACGTCCTCGAGTTCGACCTGCTCGAGCAGGTGGTCGTGCCGCTCGTCGTCGAGATCGATCGTCCGCAGAGCCTGCTCGTAGGCGCGTCGGGCAGCAACCGGGTCTCCCGCCGCCTCGTGGGCGCGGCCGAGCGTGAACGCCGCGAGGCTGAAGGTTGGATCGACGTACAGCGCACGCCGGAGCGACGCAGCGGCGGCCGGCGCGTCGCCTTCCTCGAGATCGCCGACGCCCTTGAGGAAGTACGCCTCCGCATCGAGCAGGTCGGGCGGGGACGGCTCCGCGTCGGCACGACCGAGCGGTCGCCGAAACACACGCGGCATCCCCCGCCCAGCCACCGTCGCGGCGGCCTTCGCGCCGCTGCGGGCGAGGCGACGGGTCGTTCCGCACAGCGCGTCCGCCGAGCCCAGGATCAGCATGCCGTCGGGCCGGAGCGCGTGCTCGAGTCCGTCGATGACGCGCTCGACCGTCTCGCCGTCGAAGTAGATGAGCACATTTCGGCAGAGGATCAGATCGAAGGCCGACTCACCGAGCGGTGGAATCGGATCGCGCGCGAGGTTGTGCTGCGTGAAGCGAACGAGCTGCCTCGTGCGCTCGCCGACGGCGAGCCGACCTGCGTCGTCCTCGAAGCAGCGACGCCGGAGCATCGGTTCGACGGCGCGCACTGAGCGCTCGCGGTAGCGGCCGGCGTGTGCCCTGCCGAGCGCTGCGTTGGAGATGTCGGTGCCGAGGATGCGTACGGGCGGCTCCACCGGCGCGAACGCCGTGGCCGCGAGCAGCGCAAGGGTGTACGCCTCCTCGCCGGTCGCACAGGCCGCGCTCCACACGCGGATCTCTTCCGACCCCGCGCTCTGCGCCCGTTCGAGCAGGAGCCGCCACGGGATCGCGTCGAGCTGGCGGCGGTCGCGAAAGAACGACGTCTCCTGCACCGTTACCTCGTCGACGAGCGCCGCCACGACCGCACGTCCGCGGACCGGATCCGTCGCAGCGCCGAGGAAGTCGAGCGCATCGTCGCCCGGCATCGCCCGCGCGAGTGCGGTACGCAGCGCCGAGTACCGACCCGGCGCGAAGTGGATGCCGGTCTCACGACGAAGGAGCTCCGCAACCTGTTCGATCGCAGGGTTCACAGACGCATGCCTGTCCGCTCCACGGCGATTGCGGTCAGGACGCCTGCGATCTCCCCGAGCGGCAGGATCAGCTCCGCCCCGCGCTTCGCGGCCTCACGCGGCATGCCGTACACCGCGGAGCTCGCTTCATCCTGGGCGATCGTCAGGCCGCCCGCAGCTGCGACGGCCTCGATGCCCGCTGCGCCGTCGCGGCCCATTCCGGTGAGGACGACTCCGACGGCCGCCTTCCGGGCGCTTGTCGCGATGCTCGCGAGCAGAATGTCGGCGGACGGACGATGCAGGCCGGCCGGCGAGCCGCGATCGAGTTCGAGCGTTCCGTCCGGTCGCAGCACGAGGTGCGCGCCTTCGGGCGCGATCGTCACGCCCGGCTCAGCGCAGGCCCCGTCCTCGGCAAGCCGGACGGGCAGCGGTACCGCGCCGTCGAGCCACCGTCGACGTCGCCCCGGCGGACCGCTTCGGACGAAGCATGGCGCGCCTGTCCGGTCAGGCGCGCGCGCGGGGTCGAGCCGCCGGCGCGGACGAGTACATCACCAAGCCTTTCAGCCCGCAGGACCTGTTCCTGCTCGTGAGCTCGCTCCTGCCGACGTCTGCGAGCGCCCGGGCGGCGTTGTAGCTCGACCGGCCGTTCGTGGCATACGCTTTCTGCCGATGCCGCGCGAGTACCCGACCCTGCTCGACCTGATCGGCTCGACGCCGATCGTGCGGCTCGACGCGCTGTCGCCGCCAGGTGCCGCGCGGATCCTCGCGAAGCTCGAGTATCTGAACCCGGGCGGCTCCGTCAAGGACCGGATCGGCCTCGCGATGATCGAGGCAGCGGAGCGCGACGGGAAGCTGAAGCCCGGCGGCACGATCGTCGAGCCGACGTCCGGCAATACGGGTGTCGGGCTCGCGCTCGCAGCGGCGCGCAAGGGCTACCGCTGCATCTTCGTGATGCCGGACAAGATGAGCCAGGAGAAGATCGCGATGCTGCGCGCCTACGGCGCCGAGGTCGTGATCACGCCGACCGCCGTCGACCACGACTCGCCCGAGAGCTACTACTCGGTCTCCTCACGGCTCGCGGAGGAGATCCCCGGCGGCTTCAAGCCCGACCAGTACTCGAACATGGCGAACCCCCAGGCGCACTACGACGTGACGGCGCCCGAGATCTTCGAGCAGACGGGCGGCGAGCTCGATGCAATTGCGATCTCCGTCGGCACCGGCGGCACGATCTCGGGCGTCGGCCGCTGGTTCCACGAGCACAAGCCCGGGGTGAAGATCGTCGGCATCGACCCGGAAGGCTCGATCTACACCGCGAAGAACGGCTCGGATCTGCACCCGTACCTCGTCGAGGGCATCGGCAAGGACACGTGGCCGGACACCATCGACCTCGAGGTCGTGGACGAGTGGATCCGCGTCTCCGACCGCGACTCGTTCCTGACGGCGCGGCGGCTCGCGCGCGAGGAGGGCATCCTCGCCGGCGGCTCGGCGGGCTCGACGGTGTGGGGCGCGCTGCGCCTCGCCGAGCGCTTCGGCCCGGGCGGAACGGTGCTCGCGCTGATCCCCGACTCGGGACGGTCGTACATGTCGAAGTTCTACGACGACAACTGGATGCTCGAGCACGGCTTCCTCGAGCGCCAGGCGCCGCTGCCCACCGTGGAAGAGGTGCTGATCGCGAAGCACGGCGGCGCGCCCCCCGCTCTCGTCACGATCTCCGCGCACCAGAAGGTCGGCGAGGGGATCGACACGATGCAGCGGTACGGCATCTCGCAGCTCCCGGTCGTGCGGGACGGCGAATGCGAGTCCCTCGCGGACGTGATCGGCTCGCTGACGGACCGGGCGCTGCTCGAGCGCGTGTTCACGAACCCCGACGTGCTGCACGAGGACGTCGCCGCCGCCATGCAGCCGCCGCTCGCGGCGATCGAGGCCTCGGCGACGTTCGAGGACGTCTTCGCGACGCTGACCGGCGGCACGAACGCGATCCTCGTCGCCCGCGAGGGCAAGCCGGTGGGCGTTCTCACGCGAAGCGACTTGTTGGAATTTCTCGCGCATCGCCGCTAGTTCCGCGCGAAACGCTTCGCGTTTCACGCGGGGCTGGCACCGCTTCGCGGAGCGGACGCCGGCCGAGCCCGGGGGGATGGCGCTGCCACCACGGCGGGCGCCACGATCACCCGTCGCCCGGCGCCAGCCCAAGCGAAGCCGTACATAACCCCCTGAGACGCGAAGCGTTTCAGGGGAGCCGACTTCCGTTCCGCTTCGCGCGGTCCCCGAGCTCCTTCGTCGCGATCAGCGCGACGCGGGCGCTCTCCAGCAGCTCCGCGACGAGCTCTAGGCGGCTCTGCTCCGACCGCAGCTCGAGCAGCTCCTGTTTCGCTTCCGGCGCGAGCTCGACCTGCGCGGCGAGCTCGAAGGAGAGCTGCGGCGACGTCTCGTCGATCTCGTCCGGCTCGGCTTCCGCAAGCGCCGCGAGCGCTCGAAACGAGCCGGCGGCCCGGCCGGCGGTCTCCGGGTCGATCTCGTCCTCGTCGTCGCCGACCGGCTCGACGAGGGCGGTGAGGAACGCGCGGCCTTGCGTCAGCTCCCCCACGCGGAAGCGGTCGCCGCCGACGACGAGGATGTTCAGCCGCCCGTCGTCGAACCGCTCGAGCACCTCGATCACGTGCGCCCGCGTTCCGAGCTCCCGCACGCCGTCCTCGTCCGCGAACACCAGCCCGAACTCGAGCTCGTTCTCGAGGCACTCCTGAATCAGCTCGCGGTAGCGCGGCTCGAAGATATGGAGCGGTACGCGCTCCGTCGGGAGCAGAACGATCCCGAGCGGGAAGATTCCGATCTCCTCCATCGTCGCAAGGGTACGCACGGCTAGCATGAGCCCGTGGCCACCGAACGCCTGGAGTCCCTGCTGCTCGACGCGTTTCCCGACGCGGCGGAGCTGCGCGTCGAGGATCGCACCGGCGGCGGGGACCACTTTCAGGTGACCGTCGCGAGCACGCGCTTCGACGGGCTGCCGCTGCTCGATCAGCACCGCCTCGTCAACGAGGCGCTCGCCGAGCCGTTGCGCGACGGCACCATCCACGAGCTTCGAATCAAGACGAAAGGGACAATCACATGAGCGAGCTGAGCGACCGCATCAAGGACGTGATCGACAACGAGCCCGTCGTGCTCTTCATGAAGGGCACGCCGCAACTCATCATGTGCGGCAACTCCGACCGCGCGCTGCGCGCGCTGCGCGAGGCGGGCGCCCCGGTGACGGCCGTCGACGTCCTCCCCGACCCGGCGATCCGGCAGGAGCTGTCGGCGGTGTCGAACTGGCCGACGATCCCGCAGGTGTTCGTCAAGGGCGAGCTGATCGGCGGCGCCGACATCACGCAGGAGCTGGGAGAAAGCGGCGAGCTGGCGCGGATCCTCGAGGCCAAGCTCGGAGCCGGGTACCGCGACGACGCCAAGGAGCACGTCGTAACCGTCTGAAACGCGCAGCGTTTCAGGCGGTACCGACCCAGCGCCAGCCGATCGCGGGAAAGGCTCCAATGGTGGTGAGCGTCTGCTCGAGCGCCTCGCTGCTCGGGCCGCCGAGCCAGCGGTGGAAGTACGGCACCCACTCGAGCATGCGCTCGTCGTAGCGCACACGGAGGGCTCCGAGCAAAGCGCCGTGCGCGTGCAGATCCGGATGCTGCGCGCGCCACAGGTCGAGCGACGCCGGACCCGTCGGCTCGGCCCCCGCCGCCACGAGCAGCCGGTACTGGCCCTCGTACCAGCTCTGCGCCGCGTCGTCGATCAGGTCGCCCGCGAACTCGTCGACGACGAGCAGCGGAGCCAGCGCCGCGATCCGGTCGAGCGCATCGTCGAGCGGACGCAGATGATGGAGCACGCGCACCGCGACGACCGCGTCGAATGTCTCGTCGAGCTCGCGGAAGTCGATGTGGCGGAACGACGGCCCGGCCGGTGCGCGCGGGTCGACGCCGACGGCGTCGTAGCCCGCGTCGAGCAGCGCGGCCACGACGCCGCCCTTGTCGCCGCAGCCGATCTCGACGATGCGACCCGGGGGCGGCGGCAACTGCTCTAGTACAAAGCTGGCAATGTCGGCCACGACGATCAGCCTTGCAGAGATTCGCCGCCGCGTGGTGGCGGCACAGTCCTACGCGTCCCGTTCCCGTGCCGGCACCGCGGCCGAGGTGGAGCGCGCCGTCGGCCGCGCCGCCTGCATCCAGCTCGACTCGATCTCCACCGTCGACCGTTCTCACCGGATCGCGCTCGGCGCGCGCATCGGTGCGTACCCGGAGCCGGCCGTGTCGCGCCTGCTGCGCACCGGGCGGCTGTTCGAGTACTGGGCGCACGAAGCGTGCCTGCTCCCGGTCGAGGACTATCCGATGCACCGCTGGCGCATGGCGCGGTTCGCGACGACCCACCCGTGGCACGGAGACGTGCTCGCGCGCGAGCCGGAGCTGACGAAGCACGTGCTGGGC
>Ga0208849_1001110_pt1 | contig 20354 bp, 17 predicted proteins | sample NGESurdeep072012_10_FD_184470 | JGI IMG/M metagenome (GOLD analysis project Ga0208849, IMG submission 184470) | Arctic peat soil microbial communities from Barrow, Alaska - NGEE Surface sample 53-3 deep-072012 (SPAdes) | ecosystem: Environmental > Terrestrial > Soil > Wetlands > Peat ... | reverse complement strand
GTGCCAGGCGGGCCACTCGTGACAGCACCCCGAGTGGGGACACGTCGACATCGGGCAGTGCCCGGTGCCATCCCTCGGTCAGGCGATCAACCTCGTCTTCCATCTGACCCTCCGAGATGGTGGGAGTGGGCAGACTATATCTTGACATCGAGAGACCCTGTCTGTCACTCTCTTGACATCGAGAGAATTGGGGACGGTCATGACAGTCGCCCTTCCGGGTCCACACCAAGCCGATGACCTGCGACGGGTGGCCCGAGTCACGCCGAGTGCCTCCACGCCGCCGGCACTGGTCGAGCCGGTCTACGCCCGGTGGAGCGACACCGTACGGAAGGGACGCCAGCGCCTCGGACGCCCGATGACCTTTGCCGAAAAGGTGCTCGTGAACCATCTGCGTGATCCCGAGGGGCAAGAGACGGAGCGCGGGCGTAGCTATGCCGATTTCGATCCCGACCGCGTCGCCCTTCAAGACGCCCTCGCCCAGATCGTGGCACTGCAGCTCCTGGTGGCCGGCCTGGACGAGGTCCCGGTGCCGACCACCGTCCACTGCGATCACCTCATCCAGGCCAAGGTGGCGTCAGCCGCCGACCTCGGCTCCGCCCTGGAACGCAACTCCGAGGTCTACGACTTCCTCCGGGCGGTGTGCGCCCGATTCAACATCGGATTCTGGAAGCCAGGTTCGGGGATCATCCACCAGGTCGTGCTCGAGCACTACGCCTTCCCGGGCGGCATGATGATCGGCACGGACAGTCACACGCCCAATGCGGGCGGACTGGGAATGGTCGCAGTCGGAGTCGGTGGTGGTGATGCCATCGATGTCATGACCGGCCACGCCTTCAACGTGCGCTGGCCCAAGCTCATCGGGGTGCAACTGACCGGAGCGCTGTCGGGTTGGGCATCGCCCAAGGATGTGATTCTCAAGGTCGCCGACGTGCTCACGGTGACAGGCGGCACCGGTGCCATCGTCGAGTACTTCGGACCGGGAGCCGACACCATCAGCGCCACGGGCAAGGCCACCATCTGCAACATGGGTGCGGAGGTCGGCGCCACCACGTCGTTGTTCCCGTTCGATGCCAACATGGCGTCGTATTTGAGCGCCACCGGGCGAGCCGAGGTGGCCGAACTCGCCGGAGCGGTCGGCGGTGGCCTGCGCGCCGATCCCGATGTCGTCGCCGATCCCCGACGGTTCTTCGACCGGGTGATCGATATCGACCTCTCGACGCTGACTCCCATGATCAACGGGCCCGATACCCCCGATCTGGCCCACGACGTGCGTGATGTCGGCGCCTGGGCACGCCAGAACGGGGTGCCGTCGGAGATCTCGACCGCTTTGATCGGCTCCTGCACCAACTCCTCCTATGAGGACATGACGCGGGCGGCCTCGATCGCCCGCCAGGCATCGACCCACGGTCTGCGGGCCAAGACCCAGCTCCTCGTGACACCTGGATCCGAGCAGGTGCGCGCCACCATTGAACGCGACGGCCTGCTGGCCGATCTCCAGGCCATCGGTGCCACGGTGCTGGCCAATGCCTGTGGTCCCTGTATCGGCCAGTGGGATCGGGCCAACCCCGATCCCACCAGGATCAACACCATCGTCAACAGCTTCAACCGCAATTTCCCGAAGCGCAACGACGGGAATGCCAACACCAAGGCGTTCGTCACGTCCCCCGAGATGGTCATCGCCTACGCCCTGGCCGGGACCCTGGACTTCGACCCCCGCACCGACTCGATCCCGACCGACTCCGGAGAGCCGGTCCGGCTCGAACCTCCCGAGGGCGACGACCTACCCTGGCGCGGCTTCGACCCCGGTGCATCGGGCTTCGTGGCACCGCCGAGCGACCGCTCCAGCATCGCCATCGCCGTGGCGCCTGGCTCGGAGCGGCTGCAGCTCTTGACCCCGTTCCCGGACTGGGACGGCCACGACTACATCGACCTGCCCGTGCTCCTCAAAGCACGGGGCAAGTGCACCACCGATCACATCTCCGCGGCGGGAGCCTGGCTCCGCTACCGCGGTCATCTGGAGAACATCTCCGGCAACCTCTTCCTGGGCGTCACCAATGCGTTCACCGACGCCATCGGCGAAGGCAAAGACCCCCTCGACGGGCAGACCCGTTCTTTCGCCGACGTCGCCCGACACCTGTCCCGGGCCGGCACGCCGTGGTGTGCGGTGGGGGACGAGAATTACGGCGAAGGCTCCTCGCGTGAGCACGCCGCCATGGAACCGCGCTACCGGGGTGGGCTCGTGGTCCTGGCGCGGTCCTTCGCCCGCATCCATGAGACCAACCTGAAGAAGCAGGGACTGCTCCCCCTCACGTTCACCGACCCGTCCGCCTACGAGATCATCGGCGAGGACGACCGCATCTCGGTCTTCGACCTGGCCTCCCTCGCCCCCGATACGCCGGTGCGGTGTGGCGTGACCAAACCCGGCGGCGAGCGCCTGGAGTTCACCTGCACCCACACCTTCAGCCCGACCCAACTCGACTGGTTCAGAGCGGGCAGTGCCCTCAACGTCATCCGCCGACGGATGCGTGGCAGTCAGCAATGACAAGGCAACCCCATGGCCTGACACACGAAGCTCCCTGAGCCGTCTCTCCCATTGGAGGGAAAAGTTCCTGGTCAGGGTGGGGTGACGCGCCGGGGTAACTGGGCTCTAACGCCGGGCGCAGATGATCACCCCAGGGTCGGCGCCGCCGGAATATGCCCGGACAGCCCCACGTTGTCTCTCGTGATGGATGGGGTGACGGTGCAGAAGGTGGGATCGACGCCTGCGATCGGCGCACTGTCGGTCCTCGATCTGGCCGTGGTGGAGAACGGCTCGGGGATCGGTCGTGCCCTGCACGAGTGCATCGAGCTCGCCCGCGCCGCGGAAGCGCTGGGGTATCGCCGCTTCTGGGTGGCCGAGCATCACAACATGCCCGGGATCGCCAGTTCGGCCACCGCCGTGCTGATCGGGCACATCGCCGCCGCCACGACGGCGATCCGGGTGGGTTCGGGTGGCATCATGCTCCCCAACCACGCACCACTGCTCGTGGCCGAGCAGTTCGGCACGCTGGAGGCGCTGCACCCCGGACGGATCGATCTCGGTCTGGGGCGAGCGCCCGGCACGGACCAGGTGACGGCGCTGGCCCTGCGCCGATCCCGAGAGGCCGTGGCCGCGGACGACTTCCCCCAACAACTCGGTGAGCTCCTCGCCTTCTTCAACGGGCGTTTTCCCGAGACCCATCCCTTCCGCAGCATCACCGCTGTTCCCGGGTACGGGGACCAACCCCAGATCTGGTTGCTCGGGTCGAGCGGGTTCAGCGCCCAGCTGGCGGGGCTGCTGAGCCTCCCCTTCTCGTTCGCCCACCACTTCAGTGCCGCCAACACGCTGCCCGCGCTCGAGCTCTACCGTTCCAATTTCCGTCCGTCCGACGCCATGCCCGAGCCGCATGTCATGGTGGCGGTCTCGGTGATCTGCGCCGACACCGACGAGCAGGCGCAGTACCTGGCCGGACCGTCGAGATTGGCGTTCGTCCGGCTGCGCTCGGGACGACCGGGACGGCTCCCGAGTCCCGAGGAGGCTGCGGGCCACGAGTACTCCCCCTCGGAGCAGCACATTCTCAACGCCAGGACCAGTGGCCAGATCGTCGGGGACCCCGAGACGGTGCGGGCCGGGTTGGACGCCCTGCAACGCGAGACACAGGCCGACGAGGTGATGGTCACGGCGATGATCCACGGCTATGGCGACCGCATCCGGTCCTACGAGCTGGTGGCCGACGTGGCGGCACACACCATGCTGCAGGCGAGTGACTCAGTGGTGCGCGACTGACGCATCGAGCTCGGCGACATCAGCCGGTTCGAGCAGTCGATACGACGTGTCAGGGCCGCGGCCCGCCCGCCACCACACAGGGTCGTGGCTGTGCCACCGCTCGGCTCGAAGCGTACGGACCAGCACCTTCGACGTGGCGGTAATGGGGAGCTCCGGGCACACTCGCACGAAGCGAGGTGCCCATTTGGTGCCCAGATCGCCCTGGGCACCGAGGAACTCGGCGAACTGCGCCGCGCTGAAGGCGGCGTCGGGACGCAACTGGACGGCCGCCATCACCTGGTCTCCGACAACCGTGTCAGGCACGGCGTACACCACGGCCAGCACCACGTCGGGATGCCGTTCCAAGATCCGCGCCACCGGTGCGGCCGCGAAGTTCTCCCCGTCGACGCGCAACCAATCGTCGGACCGGCCGGCGAAGTAGAAGAACCCGGCCTCGTCGCGATAGGCCAGATCGCCGGTCCAGTACCACCCGTAGCGCAGGCGGGCCACCTCGGCCTCGTCATTGCGCCAGTACCCTTCGAAGCCACTGGCCCCTCCGGTCGAGACGAGCTCACCCACGGCCTCGTCGGAGTTCAGGAGCACCCCGTTGTCGTCGAAGCGCGCCACCGCACATTGGCGTCCGGTCTCGGGGTCCACGACCATCGTCCCCTCCGGGCCGCGACCCAGCGCGCCGCGGGGCGTGTCGGGCGTGCGCTGCACGGTGGCCCCACCTTCGGTGGACCCGTAGCTGTCGACCACAACGCACCCGAAACGCTCGCCGAAACCGACGATGTCCGCCTCGGTACCTTCGTTTCCGAACACCCGCACGAGGGTGTTCGTGGCGTCGTCGGGCCGCTCGGGGGTGGCGAGGATGTACGACAACGGCTTCCCGACGTAGTTGAAGTATGTGACGCCGTGACGGCGGACGTCGGTGAGGAAGCCTGACGCCGAGAACCGTCCCCCCGTGGGCAGCGCCATGGTGGCCCCCGCCGCTATGGCAGGGGAGAGGCCCGCCATCAGCGCGTTGGAGTGGAACAGGGGCATCGACACATAGCAGACGTCGTCGGCGGTCAGAGAGAACATCTGGGCCACGATGGTCCCGATGCGGGCCAGGCGTCCTTGCGTGCACCGACACGCTTTGGGGGCGCCCGAGGTCCCCGAGGTGAAGATCAGGTAGCCGAGGCTGTCTTCGTCCACCCCGGCGGTGGTGGGATCGGGCAGCTCGGCACCGGCGTACACCTCGACCTGGGCCTCGTAGTCGGGGCCATCGACTACCACCACCCGTGGGCTCGACGCTGCGACGGTGCCGATGCCGGCGCCGAGGTCGAGCCCGTCGACGAGGCCGAGATGGGCCCGGTCGGTGACCAGGAGCTGGCACTCGGTGTGGGCCAGGTCCCGGGCCAAGTCGGCGCCCCGGTGGGTGGAGTTGCCGCCCACGACCACGGCTCCGGCCATGGCGGCGGCCCCCAGCCACAGGACGTGCTCGGGGACGTTGTCGAGGAGGGTGGCCACGTGGAAGGGCCCCGACGCCCGACGGTGGGCCAGCAGCGCGGCCCGGGTGCCGGCCGCGGCCACCACCTCACGCCAGGTCCACGAGGCGTCCTGGGCCACCATGGCACGCCGGCCGTCCCCGGCGTGGGCCAGCAGCAATTCGGCGATGGTGTCCATGGTCGGGGCCGTCCTCGGTCGATGGCTGGGGTCACGAGGCCCTGGTCAGGACCCCTGTAGCCGGGTCTCACCGGCCCGCCCCCAATATTGGAACACGTTGCATTTTCGATGGCAAGATGGTACGTTCCGAACCCAGCGAGAGGAGCGATTCGCCATGGAGTTCGGGATCTTCAACGCCGTCAGCCTCCTGCCCCAGTACCGCCAGGAGCACGGCGCGGCGGCGGAGCACGACCGCATCATGGACGAGCTCGCCTACATCCGAGCCGCCGATGCCGCCGGTTTCAAGTACTCGTGGTCATCCGAGCACCATTTCCTCACCGACTACTCCCACCTCTCGGCCAACGAGTCGTTCATGGCCTTCTCAGCCGCCCAGACCAAGAACATTCACCTGGGTTCGGGCATCTTCAACCTCACCCCGCCGGCCAACCACCCGGCCCGGATCGCCGAGCGGGTGGCCATGCTCGACCACCTCTCCGAGGGCCGCTTCGAGTTCGGCACCGGCCGGGGTTCGTCGACCACCGAGCAGAAGGGGTTCGGCATCGAGGACCAGGAGCTCACCCGCGAGATGGTGGCCGAGACCCTTCCCCAGATCGTCCGCATGTGGAAGGAGGAGGACTACTCCTACGACGGCAAGTTCTTCTCCATGCCCACCCGCAACGTGCTTCCCAAGCCCTACACCAACCCCCACCCGCCCCTATGGGTGGCGGCGGGGAGCCCGTCCACCTTCGAGCTCGCCGCCCGGCAGGGCTTGGGCGTGCTGTGCTTCGCCTTCGGCAAGCCCGAGGGGTTCGCGCCGCTCATCGAGAAGTACAAGAAGGAGATCGAGAGCGCCGAGCCTGTGGGCGGCTACGTCAACAACAACGTCATGATCACCACCCAGATGTTGTGCCTCGAGGACGGCGGCAGGGCCCGCGACGTGTTCGCCAACATCGACTCGAACGTCCACCTGAGCCTGGTGTTCCGCTACCTCGACACCTTCCCCCGTCCGCCCGGTGTCCCGGACTGGCCCAGCGTCATTCCCCCCTCCACGCCCGAGCAGATCGACAAGAACATCGACAGCGGCCTGATCGCGGTGGGGAGCCCCGACGAGGTGGCCCGGTCCATCCAGCGTTTCGCCGACACCGGTGCCGACCAGTTGAGCTTCGGCATGCTGTCGTCCTCCATGCCCATCGAGGTGTGCGAGGAAGCCGTGGCGACTTTCGGCAAGCACGTCCTGCCCCAATTCGACAAGGACCCGATCCACAGCACCACCCGCCAGCGCATCGCGCAGGTCGGCGCCTGATCGACGCGGCGCAGGTCGGCGCCTGAGCCGGTCTGCTCAGACGACGTCCACGGGGAAGAAGATCTCGTAGGGGCCGTCGAAGTTGGGGAGGAAGTTCGGCCTGAGACCCTCGGGGTCGTCGTTGTGGGCCGCCATCTGGGACGAGTAGGCGGCCACTGCCTCCCGCTTGCGCTGCCGATAGCCGTCGGTGCGCACCAGCTCGGGCCGCGTCGACCCCCGGAGGTGCCGGACGAGGCGAACGGGCCGGTCGAATTGCCACACGGGATACGTGAGCATCCGGACGCCGGTCCCGACCAGCGCACGACGGGTGGCGGTCCCGAGCGCAGCGTGATCCTCGTGGGGGTCGTCCTCACCCGTGACCAGAACCTCAGCGGGCTTCCACCGCGCCACCACCTCGGCGATGGCGGCCGCGAGGGCCTCCTCGTTCGCGGCGAGCTCGGCGTCGACGAAGGGGAGCCGGGTGACGTCTCTCGGGGACAGACCGAGCACATCGCAGGCGGCGCTGAGCTCCGACGTCCGAAGTGCGGCCACCTCGGCGGGGTCGCCCGGCGGTGATTTGCTCCCGTCGGTGGCAATGACCAGATGCACCGGCGTGCCGGCGTCGACCTTACGCATGATGGTCGCCCCAACACCGAGCGTCTCATCGTCAGGGTGCGGGGCCAGCACCAGGCACGGCCTCCGGGCCGCCTCGGTGGTCACATCGGTGCCGATCCGGAACAACGCGCCGCGCACCAGCATCTTCAGCACCGGGTTCAGTGGTCCGATCGCATCCTCACCGAACGCACGCGCAGACCGTCTGAACACGGGGCGAGACATTATCGGGCGCCGCCCGCCCGGCCCCATATGTTCCGGATGTCGCGGCCACAGACGAAGTAGCCTCATCCTCGGTCACCTGTGCGTCAGTGCGGGGGGCTCAAGTGTCGTCGCCTGAGGCGGGTCCTCGTTGGTGCCGACGCTTGGTCGGGTCGCCGCTGCTGTGTCACCCTCGGCCCCCCCGGGGTCGGCACATGCGGCGGTGGTCCCGACGTACCGCACGACGGGCGACGCGCTCGACGCGTCGCCGACACCCGGGTCGGTGTCAGGCGGACCTGTGCCGCACGTCCTCAGGAGAAGGCGACGGCCACTTCGTCGGATGTGGCCAGCATCGCCACCAATGCCAGGGTGTGGCGCAGCAAGGCGTCGGCGTAGTCGCGCGGGATGCCGCATACCGCGTCGGTGGCGATGACCACGCGGTAACCCAGGTTCACCGCCTCGATGGCCAGACCCACGATGCCGAGGTTCACCGAGACTCCGGTGGCCACCACCGTCGAGACGCCTAGCGCGCGCAGGGTGGGGTCCAAGGTGGTGCCCGTGAACGGCGACACGCCGTGGCTGCGGTGCGACACGAGATCTCCGGGGGTCGGACCGAGCTCGGGAACAAGCTCGACCGCAGGTGTGCCGTCGACGAGGTGCTCGGGCCGGCGCAGCATGGCCGACATGAGCGGCGCGTTGGCGGGCGAGCCGGCGCGATCGGGCCGGAAGCCCGCCGTGCAGTGGACCACGGGGACCCCCGCGGCACGCGCTGCCACGAGCAGCCGCGCCGTGTTGTCGATCACCCCGATCTCACGCGCCGCCGCGGCCAGTTGGGGGAAGCTCGAGAGGTCGCCCACCACGCCACGCTGGATCTCCATGGTGAGTACGGCGGCTTGTCCGCCTGCGACCAGGTCGGCGAGGGTGACGGCCATGCTCAGCGCATCAGGGGTCGGTGCGGTGCGGTGATGAGGTCAACCCACCGGTGAGGGTGACGTGACGATGGTGTTGGCCCATTGGTAGTCGGGCTTGCCGCTCGGAGAGCGCTCGATCTTGTCGACGACGTGGAGTTGGCGAGGCACCTTGTAGCCGGCGACATGCTGGCGGCAATGCTCCTGGACCTCTTCGAGTGACGGTGCGCTGCGGCCTGTCCGGGGCTCGACGATGGCCGCCACACGCTGGCCGAAGCGCTCGTCGGGCGCACCCACGACGATGGCGTCCATGACGTCGGGGTGCGATCGCACGACGGACTCGACCTCTTCGGGGAAGATCTTCTCCCCGCCCGAGTTGATGCAGATCGATCCGCGCCCCAGGAGCGTCACCGAACCGTCGGCCTCGACGGTGGCGAAGTCCCCGGGCATCACGAACTTCTTGCCGTCGACGATGATGAACACCTCGGCACTCTTCACCGGGTCGTTGTAGTACCCGGTGGGGATGTCTCCGGAGCGGGCGATCTTCCCGATCACGCCCGAGCCGGGTTGCACGGCGTGCAGGTCCTCATCGAACACCACGGTGCCGCCGGTCGAGGACACCGTGGGGCCGCTCTTCATGGCCGTCGCCCCCGGCTTGATCATGGAGATGCCGTTGTTCCCGGACTCCGACGACCCGATGGCATCGGTCATGATCAGGTTGGGGAACTTCTCGAAGAAGGCGTCTTTGACCGAGGGGGAGAAGAGGGCCGCAGTGGACGTGATGCCGATCAGCGAGGACAGGTCGTAGGCGGCCCCGGCATCATCGAGGGACTCGATGAGCGGCTTGCCCATGGCGTCGCCGGTGATCATGACCATGTTGACCCTCTCACGCTCGATGAGCGTCCATACCTCGTGAGGTTCGAACCTGGGGACGAGACAGATCCGGTTCCCGACGAAGCTCTGGCCCATCACCGCCCACTGCGACGCGCCGTGCATCAATGGTGCGATCGGGAGGAAGGTGAGCTGGCCGCCGGCGGCCAAACCCTTCTCGACCATCTGCTGGGGTCTCTCCATGCGCACGCCGGTCATGGCGTCGAGGCCCCCGCCCAGCGCGAAGAAGACGTTGCGTTGAGGCCACACCACGCCCTTGGGCATGCCCGTGGTCCCACCCGTGTACAAGATGTAGAGGTCGTCGCCCGACCTCGGGGCGAAGTCGCGCTCGGGTGACCCCGACGCCACGGCTTGCTCGAAGTCCACGGCGTCGTGGCGAGGATCGGATTCCCCACTGTCGTCGTCGATCACGATCACGTGACGCAAGGCCGGCAATTCCGGGAGCAGTGTCGCCACCCGGGGAGAGAACTGACGCTGATGGATCAGGGCCACCAGGTCCGCGTTCGAGAACAGGTAGCGGAGCTCGTCTTCGACGTAGCGGAAGTTGATGTTGATCCACACCGCTCGCAGCTTGAACACCGCCCACGCCGTCTCGACCCATTCGACGCTGTTGAGCGCGTAGATGCCCACGTGGTCCCCCGCACCGACCCCGGCGGCGGCCAGATGATGGGCGAGTCGGTTGGCCCGCTCCTCCATCTGTGCGTAGGTCAGGCGCCGGCCCTCGGTGACGAGGTACTCGTGGTCGGGAAAGGCGTCGGCGGCCGCCTCGAACAGGTCGGCGAGATTGAAGTCCACGGACCCAAACTAGAACAAGTTCCCGTAGCGGGGACAACCGGTGGCCGCATCGCCGACGGCTGGTCCCGGTCGGGACGCGGCGGCGCTACGAGAGCTGCAGGCGGTCGCGCTCGGTGGCAAGCGCCTCGGTCACGGCCGCGGCGATGCCGGGCCCGTCGAGGCCGAGCTCGGAGAGGATGCCGTCGGGCTTGCCTTGGGGGATGTAGCGGGGAGGAACCCCGAGCACGCACACGGGGGGAAGGGGGTGGTCGATCTCGGACAGGCCGCGCATGGCGTCGGCCAGGAAGGTGCCGGCGCCCCCCACCCGGATGCCGTCCTCCATGGTGACGACCAGGCCGTGAGCGGCGGCGTCGGCGAGCATGGCGGGGTCCGGGGGCGACACCACCCGGACGTCCCACACCGTGGCATCCACCCCGTCGGTGGCCAGCTTGGCGGCCGCCTCTTCAGCCGCTTCGACCAGCTTGCCCACCGCCAGCAGGCAGACCGTGCCGTCGCCCCGGTGGACCACTCGGGCCGAGAGGCCCGAGCCGACGGCTCCGTCGCGGGCCTGGCGGGCGGGAGTCTTCGGGAACCGGATGGCCGAGGGGCCGGCGAGATCGAGCGCCTCGTCGAGCATGACGCCGACCTCTTGTGCCGACGACGGCGCGAACACCGTCATCCCCGGGATCGACAAGGTGAGTGACAGGTCGAGGACACCATGGTGACTGGGCCCGTCGTCACCGGTGATCCCGGCCCGGTCCAGGGCGAAAACCACGGGAAGGCCGTGCAACCCCACGTCGAGATTGGCCTGGTCGAAGGCGCGGCTGAAGAACGTGGAGTAGATGGCCACCACAGGGCGGAGCCCGGCGATGGCCATGCCGGCCGCAGCGGTGACGGCGTGCTGCTCGGCGATGCCTACGTCCAGGAACCGGTCGGGGAACTCGGCCTGGAACGGCAGGAGCCCGGTCGGACCGGGCATGGCGGCGGTGATGGCGACGACCTCGGGTCGTTGTCGAGCGGCGGCCAGGATGGCACGGGTGAAGGCATCGGTGTAGGTGGCAGGCGCGATGGCGGCCGACGGGGCGACCGTGGTCGGCTGCACCTTGAAGTCATGCAGGCGTTGGACGTCGTCCTCTTCGGCAGGGGCGTAGCCCCGACCCTTCTGGGTGATGACGTGGACCACGATGGGCCCGCCCCACTCCGTGGCGTGCGCCAGCGCCTGTTCCATGCCGGCGATGTCGTGCCCGTCGATGGGCCCGGCGTAGCGCACCCCGAGCGCCTCGAAGAACCGGTGGGGCGTCACGATCTCGCGCACGGCGCTGGTGAGGCCGTGGAGGCTCGAGTAGGCCAGCCCACCGAGGCCGGGTATCGACCGCAGGACATGGCGGGCCCGCTCGCGGGCGTGGACGTAGGAGGGGCTCAGGCGCAGCTGGGTCAGGCCCGCCGAGAGTCGCGACACCGTCGGCGCGTACGACCGCCCGTTGTCGTTGAGCACGATCACGACGCGTGTGCCGGCGTGGCCGAGGTTGTTCAGCGCTTCGTAGGCCATGCCTCCGGTCAGCGACCCGTCGCCCAGCACCGCCACCACGTGCCGGTCGGTCTCGCCCCGACGCTCCAGTCCCATGGCGATACCGTGCGCGTAACTCAAGGCGGTCGACGCGTGGCTGTTCTCGATCCAGTCGTGGGCGGACTCGGCACGTGAGGGGTATCCCGACATCCCCCCCGGCTGGCGCAGCGTGGCGAAGCTGTCCTGGCGGCCCGTGATGAGCTTGTGGACATAGGTCTGGTGTCCCGTGTCCCACAGGATGACGTCCCGGGGGGAGTCGAACACCCGGTGGATGGCCAGGGTGAGCTCGACGGCTCCCAGGTTGGAGCCGAGGTGCCCCCCGTTCACCGTGACCCGGTCGACGATGCGGGCCCGGATCTCCGCCGCCAACTCGGTCAACTGTGCTTGCGACAGGGTGCGGAGGTCGGCGGGTTGGTGGATGTCGTCGAGAAGCATGGGCACCTATTCGGGGGACGCCCGAGGCGGCGACCCTGGGTCACGCTACCGCGGACCAGGCGCTGCGGGCATCACGGGCTCGCGGCGCGCACCGGGGCCGAGGACGGCTCGGCGGCCCCGGGCCCCCTCCATGGAGGCCCGTCGCCGGCCCGTCGGCCCGAGCCCCCACCCCGAGGGGAAATGACCGGCGCGCGCCCACCTGGGGAGGCAGACTCTGCGCGCGAAACGTCGTCCGCGGCGAACGCTGCGGGTGGACCTGAGAGGAGCGTGCGATGCAGGCCAACGTCAAGGGCACAGTGATGCCGGTCCTGGAGATGCTGCTCGAGCCGGGCGAGGCCATCATCTCCACCCACGGCGACCTGTCGTGGATGTCGGCCAACATGCAGCTCTCCCAGACGGCCAACACCGGCGGGGACGGGGGGATCATGGCGGGCCTGAAGCGCATGGCCGGGGGAGGGGGCCTCTTCCTCACCCGCTACGAGGCGACCGGCGGCCAGGGGATGGTGAGCTTCGCCAGCAAGGTCCCGGGTCGGATCTTCCCCATCGACGTCTCGCCCGGTCACGGCTATGTCGTCCATCGCCACGGTTGGGTGTGTGGGACCCAGGGGATCACGCCGTCGGTGGCACTCCAGCAGTCGTTCCGGGGCGGTCTTTGGGGCGGCGAGGGTTTCATCCTGCAGAAGCTCGAGGGCCAGGGACAGGCGTGGATCGAGCTCTCCGGTGAGCTGACGACCTACGAGCTGGCCCAGGGGCAATCCCTGCTCGTCCACCCCGGGCACGTGGGGCTGTTCCACGACAGCGTGACGTTCTCGGTCATCCGGCTGCCGGGCATCGCCAATCGCTACATGGGCGGCGACGGGCACCATCTCGTCTCGCTCACGGGCCCGGGCACCATCTGGCTGCAGTCGATGCCCTTGCCCGTCCTGGCCCACGCCCTGTCTGAATACCTCGGCGGCAACGACTCCGGGCGCGATGCGGCCGCCGGTGGTGTGGTGGGCGGGGTGCTGGGCAACGTCCTCGGTCGTCAGGTCTGACCCACCCGCCGGGGCTCACCGGTCCCGGCCACGACCCCTACCGAGCCTTGGCCAGAAAGTCCCCTCGCTCGACCACGACCCGGGTCAGCTTCCCGGCCCCCACCAGGCCCGCCGCGTCGGTGGCGGTGACGGTAAAGAGCAGACGGCGCCCCTCCACCTTTTCGAGGGTGGCTTCGGCCACGATCTCGGAGCCGGTGCGGACCGGCGCCAGGTGGTCGAATTGGACGCGTACCCCCACGCTGGTGTGTCCCTCGTCGAGCATCCCGTCGACGGCCAGGCACGCCGCCTCTTCGCACAGGGCGATGAGCCGAGGGGTGGCGAGCACCAGCACGTCCCCCGAGCCCAAGGCCAGGGCGGTGTCGTTCTCGACGACCACCAAGGACACTCGGCCGCTCAGGCCGGGTTGGACAGGCACGGCGGTACGATACGAAAGACGGGCGCCGCCGGCCACACGGCCGGCGGTCTGCGCGATCGGGCCGGCGTCAGGTGGCCCGCAGGGGTGTTCCAAGGACGGGCCGGCGTGGGCCGTGTCCCCGAAGGGAAGAGGTAGGGGTGAGCGACGCAGGCTCGGCAACAGGACTCTTGGTCGAGACTCCGGTCATCGAGCGCGTGCTCGGCGCCGCGCTCCATCGCGGCGGCGAGTTCGCCGAGGTGTTCGTGGAAGACCGCCACTCGACCTCGGCCGTACTCGACGACGGGCGGGTCGAGGAGCTGTCCTCGGGTCGTGACCGCGGCGCCGGGGTCAGGGTGGTCGTGGGGGAGACGACCGGGTACGCCCACACCGCGGACCTCTCCGAGCGCGGTCTTGTGACCGCGGCGGAAGCGGCTGCGGCGGTCGCCCGCCAAGGTGGACGTGGCCGTGTCGTGGCGCTCGAGCAGCGTGACGCGGTGAAGAGGAACGAGGTGGCCCAGCTCCCCGAGGAGGTCGCCAAAGCTCGCAAGATCGAGCTTCTCGTCCAGGCCGACGAGGCGGCGCGTGCCAGTGGGAACGCCATCTCGCAGGTGTCGGCTTCCTATGGAGACGGGCGGCGCCGCATCCAGGTCGCCAACAGCGACGGGCTGCTCGTCGCCGACGATCAGGTGCGCACCCGTTTCAGTGTCTCGTGCGTGGCCGTCGGCGACACCGGTATGCAGACCGGCTACGAGTCCAGTGCGTTCACGGTCGGCTTCGAGCTCTTCGACACGGTGGACGTCCGGGAGGTCGCCGCCACCGCGGCGCGCCGGGCCCTCGTCAAGCTCACGGCGCGTCCCGCACCGAGCGGCGAGGTCCCGCTCATCTTGGAGTCCGGGAGTGGCGGCATCCTCTTCCACGAGGCGTGCGGGCACGGCCTCGAGGCGGACCACATCGCCAAGGACGCCTCGGTGTACGTGGGCCAGGTGGGAGAGCAGGTGGCCAGCCCCTTGGTCACGTTGGTCGACGACGGCACCATCGGGCCCGAGTGGGGGAGCTTCGCCGTCGACGACGAGGGGAACTCGGCCCAACGCAACGTGCTCATCGACAAGGGTGTGCTCACCGACTACATGTGGGACTACCTACGCGGTCGCAAGGAGCATCGGGGATCATCGGGCAACGGTCGGCGCCAGAACTACCGCCATCTGCCCATGGTCAGGATGACCAACACGTTCCTCCTCAACGGGGACGCCGAGCCTGGCGAGATCCTGGCCCAGACTCCGACCGGCGTCTATGTGGCCAAGTTGGGGGGCGGCCAGGTCAACACCACGACCGGGGACTTCGTGTTCGGCACGGTCGAGGCGTACCTGATCGAGGACGGTCGCATCACCGAGCCGTTGCGCGACGCCAACCTCATCGGCAACGGGCCCGAGGTCCTGCGCCGGATCGACGCCGTCGCCAACGACTTCGCCATGGGCCCGGGCACGTGCGGCAAGGACGGCCAGAGTGTTCCCGTGGGATGCGGCCAGCCGACCCTACGCATCACGGGTGTGACCATCGGAGGCACCGCCGGTGACTGACACCGTGAGCCAGCAGGGGCCGACGTCGACGGCCGAAGGCGAGCTGCTCGAGCTGGCGGTGCGCGTCGCGGGGGAGGCACGCCGCGGGGAGGAGCTCGAGGTCTACGTGTCGCGCGGGGTGGAGACCGACATCCGGGCCTACGAAGGTGAAGTGGAGTCCCTGTCCTCGGCGGCGTCGGCCGGCGTGGGGATCCGCGTGGTGGTCGGTGGTCGGCAGGGCTTCGCCTACGCCGGGACCCTCGAGGAGTCCGTGCTGAGACAGACCCTGGCCGACGCTCGTGACAACGCCGGCTTCGCCACCGCCGACGAACACGTGGGCCTCCCCGGCCCCGACGGCGTGCCATCGACGTCGCTGGAGCTGTGGGACGACGACGTCATGGGGACGCCGAGCTCGGTGAAGGTCGAGATGGCGCTGGAGCTCGAGCGCCGGGCCCGCAACGCGGATCCCCGGGTGCGACAGGTGGCCTTCGCCGACTACGGGGACATGGCGGCCGAGGCCGCCGTCGCCAGCTCGACGGGCATCACCGCCACCGCCCGGCGCACGGTGTCGAGCGTGGCGGTGGAGACCATCGTCGGCGCCGACACCGACAGCCAGACCGGGGTCGGGTTCTGCGCCGCACGGGGCCCGGGAGAGCTCGACCTCGACAAGGCGGTGGCCGACGCCGTGGAGCGCTCCACCCGCATGCTGGGCGCCACCAAGGCGCGGTCGGGCCGGTGCGCGGTCGTGCTCGATCCCCGCGTCACCTCGACCCTGCTGGCCGTGGTGTCCTCGGCGCTCTCGGGTGAGGCGGTCACCAAGGGTCGCTCGTTCTTCGCCGACCGTGTCGGGGAAGAGGTGGCCGTGGCGTCACTGGTTCTCGTCGACGACCCGACCGACCCGCGGTCCTTCGGGGCCTCGACGCACGACGCCGAGGGGCTCGCCTGTCGGCGCAACGTGCTCATCGAGCACGGGGTGCTGCGCGGATTCGTCTTCGACACCACCTCGGGACGACGGGCGGGCGTGGCGTCGACGGCGTCGGCCGTGCGCGGCGGGTATGCCACGACCCCGGTGGCCGGATGTCGTGCCCTGCTGTTGGCACCCGGCACGCTGGGCGCGGCCGAGATCCTGTCCGAGGTCGGCGAGGCCCTGTTCGTGCAGTCGATCACGGGTGTGCATTCGGGGGTCAATCCCGTGAGCGGCGACTTCTCGGTGGGGGCCGAAGGCCTCATGGTCAGGGGCGGGGCGCTGGCCGAGCCCGTGCGCGAGGTCACGATCGCATCCACGTTGCAACGGATGTTGCAGGCCGTGCTCCACATCGGTGCGGATGTGGAATGGCTCCCGGGTGTCGCCGCCGGCCAGACGTTGGCCATCGACGGCATGGCGCTGAGCGGCTCGTAGGTCCCAGCCCGACCCGACGAACCGCAGTCGAGCAGTCGGGGCGGGCCCGAGCGTCACTCGCTCAAGAGGCCGCCGCCGCCGATCCCGTCGAGGTGGATGCTCCGGATTTCGGTGCCGGGCTGGTGCCCGAGGTGGAGTCCGAGGACTTCGACCCCGACGCGTCAGAGGAGCCAGACCCGCTCTTGTCGGACGCGGCCGTCTTCGTGTCGGACTTCTCTGACTTGTCGGCCTTCTCTGATTTCTCGGCTTTGTCGGACCTCTCGGACTTCTTGGCCGAGGTCCGGCTGTCGGTCTTGTAGAACCCGCTGCCCTTGAAGACCACGCCCACAGCCCCGAAGACCTTGCGCAACGGTCCGCCGCACGACGGGCACTCGGTCAACGGGTCGTCGCCGAATTTCTGCACCACGTCGTGGTGGGTGCCGCAGGACTTGCACCGGTACTCGTAGGTCGGCATGTGCGCCCTGGTTCCCTTCCGACCTCATCGAGGCCCGTTTGGCACTCGTCACCCTCGAGTGCCAAGTCTACCGTCGGGGATGGCCGTGCCGCGCGTTCCGCCGCCGTCAGGGCTCAGGAAGGTCCTGGTGGCGTAGACTTCGCGCCGTGGTGGACCGCAGCCTGACGCACCTCGATCCCCTGGGGAGTGCCCGCATGGTCGACGTGGCCCCCAAGGAGCCGACCCATCGCCGGGCGCTGGCTCGCTGCAAGGTCATGATGGCGCCCGAGACGACCGCCAAGGTGGCCAGCAACGCCATCACCAAGGGCGACGTCCTGGGGGCGGCACGGATCGCCGGCATCCAGGCGGCCAAGAAGACGCCCGACCTCATCCCGATGTGCCGGCCCCTCCTGGTGGGGGGGATCCACGTCAACTTCACGATCGGCGACAACTTCGTGGAGGTCGAAGCGCAGGTCGAGACGGTGGATCGGACCGGGGTCGAGATGGAGGCCCTCACGGCCTGCACGGTGGCGGCCCTCACCATCTACGACATGTGCAAGTCGTCGGACCGCTCCATGAGCGTCGGCGAACTGGCCCTGTGGGAGAAGACGGGCGGCAGCGTCGGCACTTGGCGGCGACCCGCCCTGTAGCCGGGTTGCCCGTCCCCCGGCCCGCCGGAGGTGGGCCGCAGGTTCAGTGCAGCCGGAACCGCTTCTTGCGCCCTCGGGCGATCAACGTCACGTCCTTGCTGATGAGCTCGGACTCGGGTCGCGCGCTGAGCTCGGCGACGGGGACATCGGGCGCCATAGCCAGAATCTCGGTGGCCATCGACGCGGCCGAGTTGAGGTGGTGCGACTCGTCTGTGGTGAAGAGCGCCTCGTCTTCGGGGTCGTCGAAGGTCGAGGGCTGGTCCGTCCCGTTCATGTGGACCATCGGCGTGTCCGGGTCCGGCACGGTGGCCACCGGCGCCGGGGCGGCGACGATCACGGTGGGGGGCTCGGGGGACCACACCTCGACCGCGACCGGCTCGACCACAGCGACGGGCTCGACCACCGGCGCGGGCGGCGGGGGCGGCGGTGCCACCGGTACAGCAATGGCCTCGGGCGCGACCAGGTCCCTGAACACCGGCGACGCCGACGGCGGCGGGGGGGGCGGCGGCAGTGGCGGATCGGTGGTGACGGGGGGTGCGCTGAGCACCTCGGGCTGCACGTCGAACACCGGCGATGACGGCGCTGCGTCTTCGGTGATGACCGGAGCCGGCGGCGGAGGAGGGGGCGGCGGAGGCGCCATCACGATGGTCGACTGGCGAGCCGGCGTGACGACGGCGGCAGCGGTGGTGTTCAGCGCAGTAGGACTGGACATCGCGTGCGCGTCGACGTGGGACGGCGCGGCGTCGCCGCTGCGCGGCGTGCCGAGGAGGATGTCGAGGACTTTGTTGTGCTCGGCCGTCGGGATCAGTCGAGCAGGCTCGGTGACAGTCGTCCCGCGTTCTCGGGCCGGCTCGTGGTGCTGACGGGTGTCGGCATGGGGGATGGCAACCGCAGGTGCCGGCGACGTCACCGGTCCGGCGTCAAGACGTGGCGGAGTGCCGGTCGAGTCGACGGGGCCCGTTCCGAACTCGGAGACGAACGCGGCGTCGAGGGCGCTCGCCGAGAGCTCAGCCACCGACGTGGCCGGGAGGACTTCCTCGTCGAAAGACGGGACGTAGAAGACCGGTTCGGGGACGCCTTTTTCGACAGCTGGTTCGTGCACCTGCGCAGCTCCGCTCCATTCCCAGGGCGCCGAGGCCTCGACGCTCGTGATGAAACTGTCGGCAAGACCGGCCGGGTCCTTGAATCCCACAGGCACATCTTCGACCGGTTCTGGCTCGATTTCAGGTCGCAGTTCAGGGGGCGCCTCGGAAGGCTGTCCTTCCGATCGTGTGTCGGGTTGTGAGTCGGGCTCCTGCGCCCAACCCGCGGAGCCAGGGACCTCCGGCGGAGGCCAGCGCCAATCCAGGGCTTCGGGAGCGACGGCAGGGCCCTCGGCCGTCTCGGTGCTCGGCACCCCGACAGGCGCTTGTGTTTCTGCGTCGAGGGCGTCTTGCACCATGAGCCCGAGGACCTCGATGGCGTCGGCCAGCTTGGCCTGGCCCTCTTGGACTTCACGGAGCCGCTCGAGGATCTCGTGCCATAAGTCGGGCGACGACAGGTCCGATCTGACGAGGTCGGCCGACCAAGGCTGGGCTTCGTGTGGCCCACTCTCCATCGTCATGCCCGGACTTCCCCCCTGCTAACCCCCCGGCGGTCTCAGTCATTGCGTCGAGACCACAGACGTGGGCACTCGACTACCTGGGCTGACCTGCCGAATCGCAACAAGACCAGGAGCGAAGCGTAGTCAGCCGACCTTGGCGCGGAAAGTCCGAATATGAGGAACGGGAATCACCGGCCCAAGGCCCCGGGGTCGATGCTTCGGCCAAGTCCATGGGCCCGACCCGGATGAGCCCGAGCCGTCGCCCGAGGAGACTGGGTCAGGCGCGAGCCGCGCTGCGGAGGTCGTCGAGGGAAAGCTCCCCCGTGGCCTCCCCGCCGCACTGCGCGCAGTGTTCGACGTGGCGCCAGGACCTCAGCAAACGCGTGCCTTCGGGGTTGAGCAACACCACAAAGGACTCCGACACCGGGTCGATGTCGAGCCCGAAATAGGGGCGCCAACCGGTTGATGCAGGGTGGCTGTCCAGGTCAAGGCCCTTCAAGACGCGCCGGAAGCGCATCCGGTCGGTATCGAAGAGCCAGGTGCTGTGACAGGACTCCAGGACGAGCGGTTCCATGTCTTGGATCATCGCCCAAAAGCCCGACGATCAAGCCTCAGGCGTATTGCGATTGTGTGACGATCCTTCGCGCGTGGCTGGCTCGCCACGCTTCGTCAGGTGGCCCCCGACGTCAGAACTTCACGGTTCCGGTCGCGATGAGGACACCCAGCGCGATAACCGCCAAGGCCACGACGACGAGTGCCGCCGTCAGCACTCCTGATCGTGGTTTGGGCCCGGGCCCGGCCTCTTGCTGTCCGGCCACCACGGCCGTCGCCAGCTGCGTGACTTCGTACTCGAGCCCTGCCGGGTTGTCGCTGGGGACGACGAAACGATGGGTGCGAGACGCGGTGACGGCCTCGACGATGACGCCGGGACTTCCCGCCGGCGTGCGTATCCGCTTGCTGGCGACCAGTCCCGACACGTCGGACCAGGCCACGACGGCCCCGATGTCGCCGTCGGGCTTGCGGACCGTCAACCCTGATCCGTCGAGCACCACCGTCAGGCCAGGGACGGCGACGTTTCCGCCGCTCTCGGCCGTGAGGAGGTAGACGTCAGAAAGCACCAGGGGATCGCCCGAGCGCGTCGGCGGCGATGCATGGCGTGACTCCGGCTCGTTCATGGTCATGGGCGGTACCTGTATCGGCTCGTG
>Ga0208849_1001108_pt1 | contig 20385 bp, 20 predicted proteins | sample NGESurdeep072012_10_FD_184470 | JGI IMG/M metagenome (GOLD analysis project Ga0208849, IMG submission 184470) | Arctic peat soil microbial communities from Barrow, Alaska - NGEE Surface sample 53-3 deep-072012 (SPAdes) | ecosystem: Environmental > Terrestrial > Soil > Wetlands > Peat ... | reverse complement strand
CCACGTCGTCCGCGTCGGCCGGCTTTGAGAGATAGTCGACCGCGCCGGCCTTCACCGCCGCCACCGCGGTGGCGATGTTGCCATAGCCGGTGAGCATGATGATGCGCGCGTCCGGCCGCACCTGGCGCAGGGCTTCGACCACCCTGAGGCCCGATCCGTCTTCGAGACGCATGTCGAGAACCGCGAAGGCCGGCGCGGCGGCGCGAACCGCGGCCACCGCCGCGGCGACACTTTCTACAAGGGTGGTGGCGAATCCACGCGACTCCAGCGCCCGGCCCAGCCGGTTGCGCAACGGCGCATCGTCATCGAGCAGCAGCAGGGTCTTTTCCGGCAGGGCCGCTACGGCCGCATCCAGTTCTGGCATCGTCACATCAACTCCCGCCGCCCCGGGTGGGGCCGGCGCCGACCCGTGCCGGCCATGCGTCATAATGTCGCGCAATAGCACCGTCGATTCAAGCTCAAATCCCTTCTCCCTCCCCCACAGCCTCCATTGTCGAGCGGCGCCACCTAGCGGTGACGATGGCTCCCGTGCGCCGGCCGTTGCGATGTTCGACGCTGGCCCCGGTGCGCTCAAGGAGGGTCTTGGCGATGAAAAAACCCAGGCCCATGCCGACATGGCCCGTGCGCGAACCCTCCGCGCCCGGCCGGCTGGTGACGTAGGGTTCGCCCAGTTTGGCCAACACCTCGGGGGCGAAGCCGCGCCCATCGTCGCGCACCTCGACGACGATGGCCTTGGCGTCGAAGCGGGCGGTGACCAGGATTTCGGCCCTGGCGAAATCGAACGCGTTCTCGACGATGGAGGTCATCGCGTGCAGGACTTCTGGCCTGCGCCAGACGTACGGCGCCTCCATTCCGGGCGGCCCGGTGACCACCGCCTCGACGCGGATTTCGGGCTTGTCGGCATAGGGTTCCACCACCTCGCGGACGAACTGTAAAAGGCTCATCCGCTCGTGCAGGGCGTCGGCGGCCTCCGGCATCTCGGCCAGACGGCGCAGGATGTCTCGGCAGCGTTGTGCCTGGGCGACGAGCAGCCTGGCGTCTTCGCGCATCGGGCCATCAGGGGTCTCGCGGGCCAATTCGGTGGCGACCACCGAAATCGTCGCCAGAGGGGTGCCCAGCTCATGGGCGGCGGCGGCGGCCAGCGCGCCCAACGCGCTCAATCGCTGCTCCCGGGCCAGGACGGTTTCGGTGACGTGCAGGGCCAGTTCCATCCGGGCGGCCTCGTTGGCGGCGCGAAAGGCATAGCCGCCGGTAAAGACGATGCCGACGATCAGGGCCAAGGCGCAGGCGGCGCGATAGATAATTGGCAGTTCCAGGCTCTTGCCGACCGCCCACGGCATCGGCAGGGCGGTGGCGGCGATCGCCAGGCTGAGCGCGACCGCCAGGGCCCCCAGCCCCAATACATGCCGCGCCGGCAGCGTCGCCGCGCCGACCGTAACCGGCGCGATCAACAGCAGGCAAAAGGGGTTGACCACCCCGCCGGTGAACCAGAGCAGCCCGGACAGCTGCACGATGTCGAACCCCAGCTGGCATGTCGCCTCCCACGGCCGGGCCACCCGCCGGCTGGCTGGCGAAAGCGCCATGACGACGTTCAGCCACGCCGCGGCGCCAATCAGCGCGAAACAGGGCAGGTAGGGGATGGGGAATCTCAGCCAAAGCCCGACGACGAGGACCGAAATCGACTGGCCGGCCACCGCCAGCCAGCGCAGCATGATCAGGGTGCGGGTCCGCAGGCGTCCGGCCGAGGCGGCGCGGCCTTGCACGCCCCCAGCCCCCGGCGTATCGAAACCCCGCCTTTCCGCTTCCCCAGGCGGGCCCGCGGCCGAGTGGAGCGCCGATACCGATGCCATGGCCGCGAAGATCGCTCGGAAATGGCGATCAAGCGAGCCTTCGTTTGCGTTCCTGCGCGCCCATCGACCGACGCGGGTTGATCGCGGCCGTTGGGGCGCTGTTGCTGACAGCCGCATGCGCGCCACGGGCGCAGCCTTCGCTCATCGGGGGCCCGTTTCAGCTGACCGATCAGAACGGCAGGCGAGTCGATGAGCGCATCTTGAGGGGCAAGTGGACGGCGGTCTTCTTCGGCTACACCTTCTGCCCCGATGTCTGCCCCACCACCTTGACGAACCTTGGCCAGGCGAGCGCCCTCTTGGGGTCACGCGCCCGCGACTTCCAGGTGGTGTTCATCTCCGTCGATCCCGCCCGCGATACGCCGGCCCAACTGAAGAGCTATCTTTCCAGCCCGGCATTTCCCACGGGCGCCATGGGGCTGACGGGCACGCCGGCGCAGGTCGCCGCCGCCGCGGCCGCGTATCGCGTCTATTATAAGAGGGCTGGGAGTGGGCCGGACTACAGCGTCGATCACACCGCGATCGTCTATCTGATGGACCCCAAGGGCCGGTTCAGCCAGCCGGTCGACGACGCAGCCGCGCCGGCGCAGATTGCCCGCCAGATCGCGGGGGCCATGAACTAGGCGCTGAGCGGGTGACGACCCTGGCGTTTAGACGGGCGGAGCCTTATGTTGCGCCGCACAAGGAATGGGATGAGCCAATGCTGTATACGCTCCATGAGGCCGCCTATCGGTCGGCCGCGCCTCTGCGCGTGGCGGCGCAGCTGGCCAGGGACTTTTGGCGATCGCCGACCAATCCGGCCGCCGCCTCGCAAATGGGCCGCACGTTCTACGCCCAGGCCGATTTCATCGCCAATCTGACCCGCCGCTACTTTAAGCCGGCATGGGGCATCGATCAGGTGACGGTTGGCGGCGCGACGGTCGCCGTACGCCGGGAAACCCCCTGGTCATCACCCTGGGTCAAGCTGCGCCACTTCACCCGTGACCCGGAAGGTCTGGCGCGGGCCGGCGCGCCAGCCGACTCGCCGACCGTGCTCATCGTGGCGCCGCTCTCCGGCCACTTCTCGACCCTGCTGCGCGGCACGGTGCGGACCTTCCTGACCGACCACGACGTCTATGTCACCGACTGGTCCAACGCCCGCGATGTACCGATATTCGAGGGCCGGTTCGACCTCGACGACTATATCGACCAGATCGACCAGATGCTTCGGTTCATCGGCCGTCGAGCCCACATCGTCGCGGTCTGCCAGCCCGGCCCCCCGGTGCTCGCCGCCGCCGCCCTGATGGCCAAGGACGGCGATCCCCTGCGCCCGGCAAGCCTGACCCTGATGGGTTCGCCCATCGACGCGCGACTGGCCCCGACGGCGACCAATCGACTTGCCCAGGAGCAGCCGTTCGCCTGGTTCGCCTCCAACATGATCCACACCGTACCCGCCCCCTATGCGGGCCTGTGGCGTCGGGTCTACCCGGGATTCGTGCAGCTCTACAGCTTCCTGTCCATGAACGCCGACGCCCACCAGGAGGCCCATCGCCGCTACTTCGACAACCTGGTCCGCGGCGATGGCGATTCCGCCGACAAACACCGCGAGTTCTACGACGAATACCTGTCGGTTCTGGACCTCAGCGAAGAGTTCTACCTGCAGACGGTGGACGTGGTCTTTCAGCGCCATCTGCTGGCCAAGGGCGAGTTCACCCATCGCGGGCGCCTGGTCGAGCCGGCGGCGATGACCGACATCGGCCTGATGACCGTCGAAGGCGAAAAGGATGACATCTCGGGGGTCGGCCAGACGCAGGCCGCCCACGCACTTTGCCCCAACGTGCCGACAAAGCTGCGCGAACTTTATGTGCAACCGGACGTCGGGCACTACGGGGTCTTCAACGGGCGCCGTTTCGCCGGCGGGATCTACCCCCGCGTCCGCGACTTCATGGCCAGAGCCGAGAAGGCTTTGTAGCCGAAGCGCGAATCGCGGCCAATCGTCGGATCGATGCGACTGCTTTCACCCCGATACAGCGACGGCGAGCGGCTCGAAATAGCCGGTCTTTCGGTGCGCCTGCACGTCAGCGCCCGCGCGCGCCATGTATCGCTGAGGGTCGATCGGGTGAGCCGCGAAGTGATCGCCGTCGCGCCCAGCGTGCGGCGTCTGGCCGAGGCCGTCGCCTTCGCCGATCAGCGGCGGGCGTGGGCCGCGCGGCAGCTGGCCAAGGCGCCCCCTCCCCCTTCCGCCTTCGATGGGCCTCTGATGGTGTTTGGGACTCCATCGCCCCTCGACGCCGCCGACGCAGCGCACGCGGCCCGCGCGATCAGGCGCCAGGCCGCGCGGGTTTTCGCCGAGTGGGCCGGCCGCCATTGCGCCAGGCTCGGCGTGGCGAGGCCGGCGATCAGCATCGGCGACGCCCGCACGCGCTGGGGCTCATGCTGGCCGGGGACATCGACAAGGGGCCCGCGCATTCGCCTGTCGTGGCGCCTGGCGCTGGCGCCGGTCGAGGTCGCGGACTACGTGGTCGCCCACGAGTGCGCCCATCTGATCGAAACCAATCACGGGCCGCGTTTCTGGACCCTGGTCCGCGGCCTGGTCGGCGAGGTCAAACCCCACCGCGCGTGGCTGCGCGCACATGGCCCGAGCCTGCACGCTTTTGGACGCCCGGACTACCGGTCTAACAGTCAGTAGGGAACGGCGCCGGGATCGGCCCGGGCGGGAACGGGGGGACGGGCATCCTCGCGGTCGGGGCCTGGCGCCTCTTCAGGCGGCGCTCCGCCAGACAGCAGGTCGCCAATGGCGTCGCCAGACGGCGCCGCCGCCGGCGCGCCCCCAGGAATCGTCGCGGCCTGGATGCGCGGCAGGGCGGCGGCCATGAAAGCATGCCAGATTTCCGCCGGAGCCCCGCCGCCGGTGACCCGGCGCATCGGCGTGTCGTCATCGCGGCCGACCCACACGGCGGCGACAAAGCCGCCTGTGTAGCCGACGAACCAGGCATCCTTGTAGTCGCTGGTGGTTCCCGTCTTGCCGGCAAGGTCATAGCCCGCGACCCTTGCCCTGCCCCCGGTGCCCGAGACGATCACCTGCCGCAGCATCTGGTTCATGTAGGCCAGGGGCTGGCCGGCGATTACCGCGGTGCGCGAATCCTGACTGAAGCCATGGTCGTAGAGCACCCGTCCCGCGGCGGTGCGAATGCGCTCGATGCCATAAGGATGGACGCGGAAGCCACCGTTGGAGAACGCATCGTAGGCCTGGGCCATCTCCATCGGGCTTACCTCGACCGCACCCAGCGCCATCGACGGATCGGTCTGGATCTTGGAGGTGATGCCAAGCCGGTGGGCGGTGTCGGCGACGCGGCTCGTGCCAACCTCGTTGGCCAGGCGCGCGGCGACGGTGTTGATCGACTGCGCCAGCGCCGTCTGCAGCGTGATCGGTCCCAGATAACGGCCCGTGTAGTTTTTCGGCTGCCAATTGCCGATCTTGATCGGTTCGTCGACGACCGGGTCGGACGGCGTGTGACCAGCCTCCATGGCGGTCAGGTAGACAAAGGGCTTGAAGGCGGATCCCGCCTGGCGCCGGGCGGCGGTGGCGCGGTCGAACTGGCTGTCGGCATAGATGGCCCCGCCGACGTAAGCCCTGATCCGACCCTCACCGTCCATCGCCACCAGGGCCCCTTGCTGAACCCCCTGGCTGGCGTGGCCGGCGACGCCTGAGCGCACCGACTGTTCGGCGTCGGCCTGGATGGGAATGTCGAGGGTGGTTTCGACGACCAGATCCTCGGTTGGATCGCCGACCTGGGAGCGCACCTGGGCATCCAGCCAGTCGATGAAGTACTGCGCCCGCTGATTGGCCAGATAGGCCGAGACGTGCACCGGATGGGCGAAGGCCTCGTCGCGCTCCGCCGCCGTTATCACGCCGGTCTCGACCATCGCATTGAGCACAACCGTCGCGCGTTTTGCGGCGCGCTCGCTGTTGGCGGCCGGATTATAGCGCGATGGACCCTTCATCGTCGCCGCCAGCAGCGCCGCTTCGCCGAGCGTCAGGCGCGCGGCCGGCTTGTTGAAGTACCGCTGGGCGGCGGCCTCGATGCCATAGGCGCCGCCGCCGAAATTCACCCGGTTGAGATAGAGCGCCAGGATCTGCTTTTTGGTGAAATGCGTTTCGAGCCACATCGCCAGGACGAGCTCCTGCGCCTTGCGCCGATAGGTCTGGGCCGGGGTGAGGAACAGATTTCGCGCCAGCTGCTGGGTGATCGTCGAACCGCCCCGCAAGGCGCTGCCGGAATGGGTGAGGTTGAACACCTCCGAGCGCGCCATCCCCCAGGGATTGAAACCGAAATGGTGATAGAATTGGCGGTCCTCGATGGCCACGAAGGCGGCGGGGACATAGGCGGGCAACTGTTCAAGGTCGGCGGGCGGCGTCTTCTGGCTGCCGCGCACGGCGATCACTCCGCCCGACCGATCGAGATAGGTGATCGAGGGCGCGCGCTGGACGTCGTAGAGCTTCGAGGTGTCCGGCAGGTCGGTCGCGAACACAGCCAAGAAGGCTGCGATGAAAATCAGACCCCAGACGCCCAGCACCAGGGTCCAATAGATGAGCGCCTGCAGCGGCGTGCGCTGGCGGCGTGGGGCCGGACCCTGCGGGCCGCCGCGGTGCGCATTCGCCATGGGTCGTTCCCTTGGAGGCCCTGTAGCACCGCCGAAAGGCCGCCCTCCGGGGCCTCTTAGCGCAAGCAATCCAAGCGCGCGATAGGGTTGACCAAAGCTTAAGGAAACGACCTATCGGGGCCTCCCGCGCCCTGCCATAAGGCCTCCGTGTCCGCTGACCTCGACCGCGCCCAGGCGCTGCTCCGCCATACCTTCGGGCACGCGCAATTCCGGGGACTGCAGGGGCCGGTCATCGGCGAAATCCTGGCGGGGCGCAGCGCCGTCGCGGTGCTGCCCACCGGCGGCGGCAAGAGCGTCTGCTATCAGATACCGGCCCTGATGCGGCCGGGAGTGGGTCTGGTGATCTCGCCCCTGATCGCCCTGATGAGTGATCAGGTTGAAGCCCTCAAGCAGCTGGGCGTGGCCGCGGCGCGCATGGATTCGGGCCTGACCGGCGAGGAACGCGACGCGACCTGGGAGCGTCTGGCCGCCGGCCACGTCGACCTGATCTATCTGTCGCCGGAGGGACTGATGACCCCCTCGGTCCTGGGCCGCCTTGCCCGCACGCCGCTGTCGGTGATCGCTGTCGACGAGGCCCACTGCGTCAGCCAGTGGGGCCATGACTTTCGCCCCGAGTACCGCACCCTTGGGCGTCTGTCGGAGCTTTTCCCCGGCGTCCCGCGCTTGGCGGTGACCGCCACAGCCGACGCCCGCACCCGGTACGACATCCGTCAAGAACTGCGCCTGGGGGACGCGCGCGAATTCGTCGACAGCTTCGCGCGGCCCGAACTCACCCTGGCCGCCGAACACAAGCGTGGCGCCGCCCACACCCGCGTCGCCGCCCTCATCGCCGCCCGCCAGGGGCGCAGCGGCATCATCTATGAAGGCACGCGCGCCGGCGCCGAGCGCCTGGCCGAACAACTGGCCGCGGCCGGCGCGCCGGCCCGCGCCTACCACGCCGGCCTCGACAAGGCCGTGCGCGCCGAGCGCCTGGCCTGGTTCCTGCGCGAGGACGCGGCGGTTATGGTGGCGACCATCGCCTTTGGCATGGGCATCGACAAGCCCGACGTCCGCTTCGTCATCCACGCCGATCCGCCGGGCTCGATCGAGGCCTACTGGCAGGAGGTCGGCCGCGCGGGTCGCGACGGAGCGCCGGCCGAAGGCGTCGTTCTCTACAGTCCCTCCGACATGGCCTGGGCCCTCCAGCGCATCGCCCGCAAGGGTCTCTCGGAGGACGTGGCCCAGGTGCAGACGCGCAAGGTGCGCCAGCTCTACGCCATGCTCGACGGAACAGCCTGCCGGGCGGCGGCCGTGCGCCGGTACTTCGGGGAAACTGAGGCCGAGCCTTGTGGCCAGTGCGACCTCTGCGTCTCGCCGCCAACGGGCGTGGACGCCACGCAGGCAGCGCAGAAGGTGCTGTCGGCGGTGCAACGGCTGGGAGGCCGGTTCGGACGCGGCCGGGTGGTCGACCATCTGCTTGGCAAGACCAAGGACGTCAGCGCCTTGGAGGCCGAGCTTTCCACCTTCGGCGTCGGCCGCGAATTCAGCCCAGGCGGCTGGCGCGGTCTGATCGACCGGCTGTTGTTCGAGGGCCTGCTTGTCGAGGACCCCAACGACGGCCGCCCGTTGATCGGGCTTGGCGAGGCCGCCGCCGTGCGCGCGGTTTACCGCAGCGAGCGGACTGTGGCCCTGCTCCGCTCCCCCGAACCGCTGGATCCCACGACGCGCTCGGGCCGCCCGCGCAAACGCCGCGGCGGCGTCCCTCTGGCGGTGAGCGAAGCGGCCATGCCGCTCTTCGAGACCCTGCGCGCCTGGCGCCGCGACGAAGCCGCCCGCCAGCGCGTGCCCCCGTACGTCATCTTCCACGACCAGACCCTCGCCGCCATCGCCTCCGCCCGTCCCGCTGCCGGCGCCGCCCTGCTGGCCATCGACGGCGTCGGCCAGGCAAAGCTGGAGCGGTATGGGGAGGCGGTGTTGGCGATGGTGGCGGATAGCGCATGACCGAGGTGCTTGAATACCGCATCAATTGGCGCCAGGATTCGCCTCTGCACGGGAAGATCAATGATGCGCACGACCCTCGTGCTCGACGACGCACTTCTGGCCAAAGCGCGGGAGTACACAGGGCTGAAGACGAATTCCGCGATCGCGCGGGCCGGACTCGTCGCCCTGGTCGAGCGCGAGGCGGCGCGGTGGCTGGCGCGCATGGGAGGAACCGATCCCCAGGCCAAAGCGGCCCCGCGCCGGCGGCCTCCCCACGCATGATCCTGGTCGACACATCGCCCGGGCGGATGGCGCTTGGGGCGGGAAGTCTGTAATCTCGCACCATGAGACGACGCGAGGCGATCCGGGCGCTGAAAGGTCAAGCCAAGCCCGTCAAGGCGTTTGGCGCGACGGCTTTGTATCTTTTCGGATCGACGGCGCGAGACGCCGCAACCGGCTTGAGCGATCTCGACATCTTCATCGACTACGACAATCGCAGCAATTTTTCCCTCATTGAACTGGTCGGTATCAAGCAACTTCTTGAGAGGAAGCTTGGAACGTCAATCGATCTGACGACGCGCGACAGTTTGGACCCGCTGTTGCGCAATCGGATCGAGATTTCGGCCGAACGCGTCTTTTGACGCAGCGACTCGTCCGCCCTGCCCTGCGCGCCATCCTCGAAGCCATCGATGGCATCGAAAACGCCTGCGCTGGCAAAAGTCTAGTAGACTACGGCTCTGATTGGCTGCTCCGCCACGGCGTTCAACGCGGCATCGAGATCGTGTCGGAAGCCGCTCGCCGAATCCCACCGGAGCTTCAAGCGACTCAGCCACAAGTGCCATGGGCGCAAATCATGAGTATCGGCAGCGTGCTGCGCCACGAATATCATCGCCTTTCCGATCAATTGATCTGGAGCGTTGTGAAAGATCGGCTGGGGCCGCTGGAGTCCGCCGTGCTGACGATCGAGGCGAACCTGGACGAAGAGGCCTAACCAGCGTAGCGCCTATGTTCACCGAACAAGGTCACCGACCTGTGATATTCTACAGTGTTTTTTGATTAGGAATGCACCTCCGAGTTAAAATGGCGCTACATTAAAGTAGGGAGGACTGATGATCCGCACTTATGGATTACATTGGGAAACCAAGAGAGTTTATTGGGGTAAACCGAACAACACGGGGACCCTGCTTGGTGCGGCCAGTCGAAGTTCGAAGGCAACCCAGATTGATTTCCGCAGCCAGCGCGGCATCTACGCGCTCTTTTCCGGTTACGAACTCGTTTACATCGGGCAGACTGGTGCCCGCGAAAACGACCGTTTGTTCGAGTGACTGAGGTCGCACCGGAAAGACCACCTATCGGAACGATGGGACAGATTTTCGTGGTTCGGCACGCAATGGGTAACAACGGGAAAGAACCCTAGACTTTCTAGTGATACCGTTCGGGTCACTCAAGAATTGGATGCGGCACTAAACATCATGGAGGCTGTCTCCATAGCAATCTCCGAGCCAAAGCTAAATTTACAAAGAGGGATATGGGGAAAGACGACGCAATACTATCAATATGGTCATTCTACGCTGGACGAACTGGGCGATTAACCGCGATGTTGACAGTGGTGACTAGGAGGTTCCCAGCCCCCTAAACGTCCACCTCCGCATCCAGCGCATTTTCCTGGATGAACTCGCGGCGGGGTTCGACGAGGTCGCCCATCAGGCGGGTGAACATGTCGTCGGCGTCGTCGGCGTGGGCGACCTTGACCTGCAAGAGGGTGCGGGCGTTGGAGTCGAGCGTGGTTTCCCAGAGCTGGTCGGGGTTCATTTCGCCAAGGCCCTTGTAGCGCTGGATGGTCAGGCCGCGGCGACCGGCTTCGAAGATGGCCGAGACCAGATCGAGGGGTCCGCGTACGGTCTGGCTCTTGTCGCGGCGGGTGAAGGTCGCGGGGGCCGAGAAGGTCTCGGCCAGTTTGCCGGCGCGCTCGGCCAGCCGCCGCGCATCGGCGGAGCGCAGCATCGGCTCGTCGAGCACGATGCGTTCGGAAACCCCGCGCCGCGAGCGCAGGAAGAGATATCCCCCGCCCTCGGCGCGTTCGCCCGCCCAGGCGCCGTCGCCCTCTTGCGCATAGAGGTCGAGCCGCCTGGCGCCCTCGTTCGGATTGCCGGCGTCGCCCAGGAGTCCCGCCAGAGCCGCCTGCTCGATGGCGAAGGCGGGCGCACGGGCCGACAGGCGCTCGATGTTGGCCTTGGCCTGGCGGGAGGTCTGCACCAGCGCTTCGAGGTCGCGGCCGGTCATCCGCTCGCCGGAGGCCAGGTCGAGATGGGCGCCGTCGAGGCCCTCCTCGATCAGGAAGGCTTCGAGCTCCGCCTCGTTCTTCAGATAGCGCGAGGCCTTGCCCTTGGCGGCCTTATAGAGCGGCGGCTGGGCGATATAGAGATAGCCGCGTTCGATCACCTGCGGCATCTGGCGGTAGAAGAAGGTCAGTAGCAGGGTGCGGATATGCGCGCCGTCGACGTCGGCGTCGGTCATCACCACGATCCGGTGATAGCGAATCTTCTCGATGTCGAAGTCGTCGCGGCCGATACCGGCCCCAAGCGCGGTGATCAGGGTGCCGATCTGCTCGGAGCCGAGCATCTTGTCGAACCGGGCGCGTTCGACGTTGAGAATCTTGCCACGCAGAGGCAGCACGGCCTGGTTCTCGCGGTTGCGGGCCTGCTTGGCAGAGCCGCCGGCCGAATCGCCTTCGACCAGGAAAATCTCGGACTTGGCCGGATCGCGCTCCTGGCAGTCGGCGAGCTTGCCGGGCAGCGATGAGATATCGAGCGCCGATTTGCGCCGCGTGAGATCGCGGGCCTTGCGCGCCGCTTCGCGGGCGATGGCCGCCTCGGCGATCTTCTGCACGATCTGGCGCGCTTCGGCCGGGTGTTCTTCGAACCAGGCGCCGATGCCATCGCCGACCAGGCCCTCGACCGCCGGACGCACTTCGGAGGAGACCAGCTTGTCCTTGGTCTGGGAGGAGAACTTGGGGTCCGGCACCTTGACCGAGAGCACGCAAGTCAGGCCCTCGCGCGCATCCTCGCCGGTAAGCTGGACCTTCTCGCGTTTGGCCGCCCCCGAGGTCTCGGCATAGCTGGTGATCACCCGGGTCAGGGCGGCGCGAAAGGCCGAAAGGTGCGTGCCGCCGTCCCGCTGCGGGATGTTGTTGGTGAAGCACAGCATGGTCTCGTGATAGCCGTCGTTCCACCACAGCGAGAGGTCGATCTCGACCTTCTCCCGCGTTCCGCGGATGACCAGGGGGCTCTTGAGCAGCGGCGTCTTGGCCTTGTCGAGATGGCGCACAAAGGCTTCGACGCCGCCTTCGTAATGGAGAATTTCCTCAAACGGTTCAGCGCCGCGCAGATCGCGCAGGTGGATGACCACGCCGGAATTGAGGAAGGCGAGTTCCCGCAGACGGTGCTCGAGGGTTTTGCGGTCGAAATCGATATGGGCGAAGGTGGTCATCGACGGGAAGAAAGTGACCTCGGTGCCGGTGAGGAACTCGCCGTTTTCCCGCCTCGGCGCATCTCCGGTAATCTTCAGCGGCAGCACGGTATCGCCCCGCTCGAAGCGCATCTCGTGGCTCTTGCCGGCGCGGTAGATCTTCAGGAGCAGCCAGTCGGAAAGTGCGTTGACCACCGAAACGCCGACCCCGTGCAAGCCGCCGGACACCTTGTAGGAGTTCTGATCGAACTTCCCGCCGGCGTGCAGCTGAGTCATGATCACCTCGGCCGCCGACACCCCTTCGCCTTCATGGATGTCGGTGGGAATGCCCCGGCCATCGTCGGTGACCGTGCATGAGCCGTCGGCATTGAGGATCACCTCGACCTTGGTGGCGAAGCCGCCCAGCGCCTCGTCGATGGCGTTGTCGACCACTTCGTAGACCATGTGGTGCAAGCCCGATCCGTCGTCGGTATCGCCGATATACATGCCCGGGCGCTTGCGAACGGCGTCGAGTCCCTTGAGCACCTTGATCGAGTCGGCTCCGTACTCGGCCGGCGCATCTTCGAGAATTTCGTCGGTCATTGTCAGTCATCCAGGATGGTCAGGCGGGAGGCGTCCACATGAACACCCATGGCCCGGCCCTTGAGAGTTTCGAACAGCGCCGCATCCGTGCCGCTGAGAAAGGCCTGCAGGCCCAACACCTCGATTTCGTCGAACAGGGCGGCGCGCCGGTGAGGATCGAGATGCGCCGCCACCTCGTCCAATAGTAATATAGGATTCGGCGCGTCTTTCGCACGGGAAAGTCGCGCGGCCTGGGCCAGAACAATGTTCAGAACCATCGCCTTCTGCTCCCCGGTCGAGCATTCGGCGGCGGGCCGGTCCTTCTGCGCATGACGAACCAGCAGATCGCCGCGATGGGGGCCACTGAGGGTTCGGCCGGCGGCCCCGTCCAGGGCGCGCCCCGCGGCGAGGGCGCCCGCGAGCCTTCCCTCGATCTCGTCGGTTCCGACGCCGCCTGAAACCATGCCCGCCCATTCGCCGGCATAGGCCAGGCGCGCTCGCGGAAACGGGCGATTCGAGCGGCCGTCGATTTCCGCCTGCAGGGCGGCGAGGGTGCGCGCCCTCGCCTCAATCAGCCGGGCCCCGAAATGCGCCATGCGGGCCTCGAGCGCGGTAAGCCAGGCGTCCTCGGCCGAGCCCTCGGTCAGCAGGCGAATCCGCTCCCGCAGGGCCTTGTCATAGGCGTTGACGTGGGCGCCGTGGCGGGGCTCGGCCGCGAACACCAGCCGGTCGAAGAACCGCCGCCGCTCGCCGGCCACATCCAGGAACAGCCGATCCTGAGTCGGGGTCAGCCACAGGGGCCGCACGTACCTCGCCAGGTCGCCCGGCGGCGCGCTTTCGCCATCGATCCGCACCAGACGCCGCCGCGTTCCCGGCTCATCGGCGCCGGCGCCGATGCGGACATCGCCGTCGTCGGTGAGCACCAGCGCCGACGCCGCCCACGGGCGGCCCCGTTCTTCGCCAGGCTCGCGCCGGCCGACGTCGATCAGCGCCGCCCCGCGCAACCCGCGTCCGGGGGACAAGAAGCTGATCGCTTCCAGGAGATTGGTTTTGCCGGCGCCGTTCGGGCCGACGAGGAAGACGCTGCGACCGGCCATGTCCAACTCAGCTCTCTCGTAGGAGCGGAAATTGGCGACCAGCAGAGATTTAAGAGCGGAGCGCACCTCGCCTCGCGGCCGGCGGTCTTAGGGCCTCATGCCCTCAGCGGCATCAGCACATATTGCACCCCGGCGTCGGTCGGATCGAGGACCAGGGTGGCGTCGAGCACCGTCGAGGCCGCCGCGCGGTCGGCGAAACGGAATTCGGCGGTTTCTCCGGCAATCTGGGCGGTTACGTCGAGCAGATAGCGGGCGTTGAAGCCGATCTCGAAGGGTTCGCCATCGTAATCGACCTCGAGTTCCTCGACCCCTTGGCCGGCCTCGATGTTGCGGACGGTGAGCACCACCTTGCCGGGTTCGACCGAGAGCTTCACCGACCGGCTCTTCTCGGAGGAAATGGTGGCCACACGGTCCACCGCCGCCGCGAACAGATCGTTGTCGACGGTCATTACCCGGTTGTTGTCGCGCGGAATGACCCGCGTGTAGTCGGGAAATGAGCCGTCGATGACCTTAGAGGTCAGCGCCACGCCGCCGAAAGCGAAGCGAACCTTCTCGGGGCTGAGCTGAACCTCGACACTCTCGCCGGCGTCTTCCAACAGCCGGCGCGCTTCCTGGATGGTCTTGCGCGGAATGATCACCCCTGCCGCCCCGGCCGAACCCTCAGGCGCGGGCATGTCGGCCAGCGCCAGCCGGCGGCCGTCCGTCGCCACCGCCCGCAGGATCGCCCGTCCATCCTCGACGACGGTGTGCAAATAAATGCCTGTCAGATAGTACCGCGTCTCCTCGGTCGAGATGGCGAAGCGGGTCTTGTCGATAAGCCGGATCAGATCGGCGGTGTCTATGCTGATCGCGCCGGTGAGCCCCTCCGACGACATGGTCGGAAAATCACCGGCCGGTAGCACCGGCAGGTGAAACCCCGAGCGGCCGGCGGTGATGTGCAGTCGCGGATCCTCGCCGGTAAAGCCAAGGGCGACGTCGGCGCCTTCGGGCAGCTTGCGGACGATCTCATAGAGCATGTGGGCCGGGGCCGAGATCTGGCCGGGCGTTTCGATCCGCGCGTCGCTTTGGTCGATGATCTCCATGTCCAGATCGGTGGCCGAAAAGGTCAGGCCGTCCCGCCCTGCCGAGAGCAGCACGTTGGAGAGAATGGGGATGGTGTTCCGCCGCTCGACCACGCTCTGCACGTGTCCCAGCGCCTTAAGAAGCGCGGCTCGCTCAATGGTAAGCTTCATCGTTGCGTCCAGGTCCGGCGCCGTCGCGGATCGGCTGATCCCGGAAGCGGCGAATGAAAAATGGACTTGGCAGATTAACGCAAACCGCGGCGCGCGGAAGGCCCGATGCGCACCCGTCAGGCGGCGGCGTCGTCCGGGGTTGCCGAGCCTTGAGCCTGCGCCATCCCGTCCGGGGCTTGCGCCTGCGGGTCCGACGCCGCCGGGCCGGTCGAGTCCTTTCCGGCCACCACCACCATCGCCGGGCGAACGATTCGGCCAAACAGCTCAAAACCGGTCTGCAGGACCTGGACGACCGCGCCCGGCGCGACCGCATCCGAGGTCTGCTCCATCACCGCCTGATGCTGGTGGGGATCGAACCTGGCCCCGATCGCCGGCTCCAGCGCTTTGAGGCCATTGCGGTCGAAGGCGGTGAGCAAGTCGCGTTCGGTCATCTCCAGGCCGATGGCGAGATTCTTCACCAGCGGGTCGGCGGCGTCCCTTGGCGCGTGCTGCATGGCCCTGGCCAGGTTGTCCGCGACCCCAAGAAGATCGCGCGCGAATTTCGAGATCGCATAGGCGCGGGCGTCATTGATCTCACGCTCGGCCCGGCGGCGGGTGTTTTCAGCCTCGGCCGCATAGCGCAGAGCCTGATCCTTCAACGCGGCGATTTCCTGGCGCAGGGCCTCGACCTCGCCGGTTTCCTCGCCAGCGGCCTCGTCGTCGAGATCCTCGCCGTCGGCCGAAAGGAAATCTTCGCTCATGCCTTCTGTCTCTTTGCTCATCCGTCCATGATCCGGCCCAAAGCCCGGGCTGTGTAATCGACAAGCGGAATGACCCGCGCGTAGTTCAATCGCGCGGGGCCGATGACGCCGATAGCGCCCAGCACCTTCTGCCTTCCCGACATATAGGGCGCCGCGATCACCGCGGAACCCGACAGCGAGAACAGGCGGGTCTCCGCCCCGATGAAGATGCGAACGCCATGGGCCTCGCGCACGTCATCGAGCAAACCGATCAGCTGCTCCTTCTGTTCCAGATCGTCGAACAGCATGCGTACGCGGTCGAGGTCGGCAAGCGCATGGTCCGCGCCCAAGAGGTTGGCGTGGCCGCGAACGATCAGCGCGCGCTGATCACCCTCCCCGCCCCAGGCCGCCAGCCCATCCTCGATCAAGCGCGTGGCGGCGGCGTTCAGCTCGCGTCGCGCGCGGTCGAGTTCGCCGGCAATCTCCAGTTTCGCTTCGACCAGGGTCTTGCCGCGCAGGCGGGCGTTGAGAAAGTTCGAGGCCTCCTGCAGCGCCGACGGGGTCACGCCCAGCGTGCGGCGCATCAGGCGGTTTTCCACCAGGCCGTCCTCGAAGACCATGATCGCCAACGCCTGGTCTGGGCCGAGGGCCACGAACTCGACGTGCTTGACCCCCGCGTCGCGGACCGGCGTCACTACAACGCCCGCACCCCCCGCCAGACCCGAGAGAATGGCGGTGGCTTCATTGAGCGCCTCGTCGAAGGAGCGGCCGCGGCCCGAGAGCCGCGCCTCGATGTTGCCCCTGTCGGCCTCGGAAATATCGCCGACCTCCAACAGGCCATCGACGAACAGCCGCAGGCCGGCATGGGTCGGCAGGCGCCCGGCGCTGATGTGCGGCGCCCCCAGCAGTCCGAGCTCGGTCAGATCCTGCATGGTGTTGCGGATCGACGCCGGCGAAAGATGCACCCCGCCGCGCGAAATCGTCCGCGAACCCACCGGCTCGCCGGTTTCGAGGTAGGTTTCGACGATTCGGCGAAATATCTCGCGGGCGCGCGCATCCAGTTCGGCGAGATTGGCGCCGGGGATGGGCGGCTGGCCGAGAAGCGGATTGGTCATGGGCGGCAAGCGGCCTTTTCGCCCCTCCATCGCGTGGGACGGCAATTTAGGATAAGCGCCGGCTCTGCGCGCGCAAGCCGCGCCATGCAAACGCCGGAGTCCTCCCTAATGCGACCCTCTCAACGCGCGCCGGACGCGCTTCGCCCGATCACTCTGGAGACCGGGGTCAATCGCTATGCCGAGGGCTCCTGCCTGGTCTCGTTTGGCCATACGCGCGTGCTGGTCACCGCCAGCCTCGAAGAGGGCGTGCCGCCGTTCCTGCGCGGTCGCGGCCAGGGCTGGGTGACCGCGGAGTACGGCATGCTGCCGCGAGCAACCCACACCCGTGGTCGGCGCGAGGCGGCGCAGGGCAAACAGTCCGGCCGCACCCAGGAGATTCAGCGCCTCGTCGGCCGCTCGATGCGAGCGGTGGTCGATCTGGCGGCTCTTGGCGAACGCCAGATCACGCTGGACTGCGACGTCGTCCAGGCCGACGGCGGCACGCGCACCGCGGCGATCACCGGCGGCTGGGTGGCCCTCAAGCTGGCGACCCGTCATCTGCTCGAGGAGCGCGTGATCGCAAGGGAGCCGATCCTCGGCCACGTGGCCGCCGTCTCCTGCGGCCTCTACGAGGGCGCGCCGGTGCTCGATCTCGACTACGAGGAGGACAGCAACGCCGAAGCCGACGCCAACTTCGTGCTGACCGGCTCTGGAGACATCGTCGAGATCCAGGCCACCGGCGAAAAGCGCGGCTTTTCGCGCGATGAATTCGAGGCCCTGTTCGCCCTGGCGCGGGGCGGCATCGCCGAGCTCATCGCGCTTCAGGCCACGGCTATCGGGTCTTAGCGAAGCCGGGCCTGTCTAGTCTTCGTCCGCCTCATCGGCGGGATCGCCTGGCGGTCCGGGCTCGAAGGCGACGAGGTCGCCTGGCTGACAGCCAAGTTCGCGGCACAGCGCGGCGAGCGTTGAAAAGCGGATGGCGCGGGCCTTGCCGGTCTTCAGGATCGACAGGTTGGCGATCGTAACGCCGACCCGGTCCGCCAGCTCGGTAAGCGACATGCGCCGCTCGAGCAGCATGCGATCGAGGCGAACACGGATGGGCATGACCTAGATCGTCAGCTCCGCCTCGCCGCGCAGGCGCGCGCCTTCGCGAAACACCTCGGCCAGGACAATGATCACCAGAATGGCGAACCAGTTGGTGATGTTGACCCCGCCGCCGATGTGGACAGCGCCGCCCAGGACGAGGCGGGAAGCCCCGGCGGCGGCATAGCGTCCAACCTCGAGTATCGCCAGGGCGAGGCCGATGGTGCGCAGGCGCCGCACGTTGTCCGGGTGAAAAGGGTCGCCGGCGATCAGGGTGCGAAAGATCAGCCGCAGGCGTCCGACGATGACGATGGCGCCGACGAGATAGAGATCGTAGCCGGCCAGGGTTGCGGCGAGGATGGGTCCCTTCCAGACGCCGCTGACGTTCAGGCGCTGGGTGGCAAGCCCGCTGAGAAGGTCGGGATTGAAGCTGAGCAGGAGCACGGCGACGATGGCGATCGCAACGGCGCCGGCGGCGATCCAGACGACGAGGTAGAACACATCGAGGATCACCTTCAGAAAACTGGAAACCGATCCAGGCCCAAGGGCGCGCATGGTTCTATTCCTTTTTCCGGCCGGGCCGACGCAACGCCAAACCGCCGTCGACGGGGCCAGGCCATCGACGGCGGTAAGGATGCCTAAGTTGGCGGGCGGTTGAAAGCGCCGCGCGCGGTCGTCCTCTCACAGGGACTGGACGACCAGGCTCACGGCGACGAGCGGCAGGCCGACCATGACCAGAGCGTTGATGACGCTAAGGGCGATGCGGTCGACGATGGTGATCAGGCTGGAAGCGGTCATGTCTTGAAGTCCTTGAATGTGTTTCCCGGGGGCGGCCCGTCGCCGTCCCTGTGTGTTTATCGATATGGCCGCATCGATTGTCGATCAACTTAATTATCGTTTATCGATGTTACATTTCAGCAATGATCCGGTTTGTCTTTCATTGGCGATTCGATCGGTTAGACAGCCGCCATGAGCCTGCGCCTCGATCCCGGAACCCGGCTGGTCGCCGCCACCCACAACCCCGGCAAGGCAGCGGAGCTGTCCGCGCTGTTGAACGGGCGGTTCGACGTGGTCTCCGCCCTTGAACTTGGCCTGCCGGAGCCCGACGAGCCGGAGACGACTTTCGCCGGCAATGCCATGATCAAGGCCAGGGCCGCGGCCGATGCCAGCGGACTGGTCGCCATCGCGGACGACTCAGGGCTCTGTGTCACGGCGCTCGACGGCGCTCCGGGGGTCCATTCGGCGCGATGGGCGGGCCCGGAACGGGATTTCACCCACGCCATGGCTTTGGTGAAAGAGCGGCTCGCCGATCGGGACAGCGACGATCTTTCGGCGTGGTTCGTCTGCGCCCTCGCCGTCGCCTGGCCGCGCGGCGCGGCGGTGGTCGTCGAGGGACGGGCGACAGGCGCGCTCAGCTTTCCGCCGCGTGGCGAAAACGGCTTTGGCTACGACCCGATCTTCGTTCCAGCCGGCGGGCGGCTGACCTTTGGCGAAATGAGTCCGGCGGAAAAAGATGCCATCAGCCATCGCGCCGCCGCCTTCGCCGCCCTGGCCGCGGCGCTGTTTTGAGCCATCCGCCGCCGCTTGGCCTCTACGTTCACTGGCCCTATTGCACCCGGATCTGCCCCTATTGCGATTTCAACGTCGTCCGCGATCGCGGCAGGGCGGATGAGGCGGCGGCGCTCGCCGGCGCGATCGTCGCGGACATTTCGGCCACCGCCGCTCTTATCGGTCCACGCCGGCTGGTTTCGATCTTTTTCGGCGGCGGAACGCCGTCGCTGATGGCGCCGGCGCAGGTCGCCGCCATTGTCGAGACCGCACGCCGACTGTGGGAAACGGGCGCGGATCTCGAAATTACCCTCGAGGCCAATCCCACCGACGCCGAAGCGGCCCGCTTCGCGGCCTTCGCGGCGGCCGGCGTCAACCGGCTGTCGCTCGGCGTGCAATCCCTGGACGACGCGGCGCTGTGCTTCCTTGGTCGCAATCACGACTCCGCTGCAGCGCGGCGAGCGGTCGAAACGGCTAAGGCGGCGTTTTCGCGCCTGTCAATCGATCTGATCTACGCACTTCCCGACCAGAGCGTTGCCGCCTGGACCGCACAACTGCGGCAGGCTGTTGCGCTCGGCGCCGAACATTTGTCGCCCTACCAGCTGACCGTAGCGCCCGGCACGGCCTTTCACCGCGCGGCTAGCCGCAAGGCTTGGCGCCCGCCCGATGGCGCCGGCGCCGCCGACCTTTTCGAGGCGACAGCCCAGGTCCTTGAGGACGCAGGTTTCGACGCTTACGAAATCTCCAATCACGCCAGGGGCGAGGCCGCGCGTGCGCGCCACAACCTGATCTACTGGCGCGGCCAGGACTATGTTGGGGTCGGGCCCGGCGCGCACGGGCGGCTGACCTTTGGCGGCTGCCGCTGGGCGAGCCTCGCACCCAATGGCATCGGCCCGTACATCGAAGCGGTGAATTCCTGTGGGATCGGCTCTGTGCACGAACAATTGAGCCCCCGCGATATCGCACTCGAGCGGCTGTTGATGGGTTTGCGGACGCGCGAAGGCGTGGCCATCGACGAATTGTCGCCCCTGCACCTTGCCGATGAGATGCTGAGGGGGCTGGAAGCGGACGAAATGGCCACTCTGGCCGGCGGCAGGATCACTGTCATCGGCAGGGGCCGCCTGGTCCTCGAT
>Ga0208849_1001107_pt1 | contig 20395 bp, 23 predicted proteins | sample NGESurdeep072012_10_FD_184470 | JGI IMG/M metagenome (GOLD analysis project Ga0208849, IMG submission 184470) | Arctic peat soil microbial communities from Barrow, Alaska - NGEE Surface sample 53-3 deep-072012 (SPAdes) | ecosystem: Environmental > Terrestrial > Soil > Wetlands > Peat ... | reverse complement strand
CAACGAGAGGGCCAAGCCATTCGTCTGGACCAAGAAAAAAGTTCGCCAGCGACGCTTCAAAGGCCAACGTATCACTCAGCTCTGATTCCGGGTACTAGTCAAGCCCGCTGTCACATTCACTCTCGCAGCCTTCTCGCGAAAGCGAGAACATAGCCAACACGCGTCCATGGCCGGATTAAATTCCGACAGTCTTCCGCCGGTGGCACGTTGGGCACACCATATTAATTTCGCGGTGGCCGTTGTCGCCGGGATCAGCGATTGCAATCGCTGTAATCCTCGCGGAGCTGACGAAGGCACGAGCTCGCGGCGTTGCGGCTTATCTGCCAGGATGGGCGCGGCTCTTTGACATTGTGCATCGTTGGACGTTGCGCATCTTTCTTTGGCGGATCGCGTCCGTTTTGCATCGCCGCGCGAGCAGGACGCCCGCGCTCCGCTCGCATGGATGTTTCCGTGTTCTTTCGCTGTTGTTTTTGCAACGCCGCGGACGGCAATCGTGCAACGTGTTGGATCTGCGCGACGAATTGCGATGGTGCGCGAAACACCGCGATAATTTTCGCTGTTAAGCAGGCTATAACAGGGGTGCTCGGCGGCTCACGACGCATCCTCTTCCACCCAATGGCGGATCAGATGGTGGGCGATGGCGATGGGGGGCGGCAGGAAGAAATCGCGCACCCGTTCGCCGGCGAGCAGGGCGCGCGCGGTCGCACGATCCAGCCAGATGGCTTCCGCCAGCTCGTTGTCGTCGAGGTGGATTTCGCGTCCTTTCGCTTTCGCGAAACAGCCGATCATCAGCGAGGACGGAAACGGCCAGGGCTGGGTGGTGAAATAGGCGACGGCGCCGGTCTTCACCCGCGTCTCCTCGAAAATTTCCCGCACGACCGCTTCCTCAATGGTTTCGCCGGGCTCGACGAAGCCGGCCAGCGCGGAAAACATGCGCGACGGAAAATGTTTGCCGCGTCCCAGAAGGCAGCTGTCGCCCTCTGTCGCCAGCATGATCACCACCGGATCGGTGCGGGGAAAATGCTCCGCCTTGCAGCCGGGGCAGTCGCGGCGATGGCCGCCGGCAACGAGCACGGTGGCAGCGCCGCAGCGCGGACAAAATCCGTGGCGCTGGTGCCAGTCGATCAGCGCCTTGGCGTGGCCGAGAATCGCCACTTCGCCGGGCGGCAGCAGCGACGCGGCGGAGCGCATGTCGCGAAAATGCCCCAGACCCGCCAGCGGCCCGACCGTGGCGGGATCGGGTGCCGCGGAAATATCGAGCGCGAACCAGGCCCGCTCGCCTTCCAGCCCGAGGAAGATGCAGGCCGCGTCGGGCGCGGCGAGCGCATCGGCCACGCCGGGTTTCAGCAATCCGGCTTGGAGCGGCGCGGCCGCGCTCTCGGGTCCCAGCAGAAATGGCTGCAATCGCCACATCGGCAGCACCAGCGACTCGGGATCGCGCCATTTCGCGGCGAGGAACGCGGCATCGTTGCGCCGGTCGTTGGCGCGGTCGAGCGGATTTCCGGAAAACGGAATCATGGACAGCCTTGGGCGCGAGGACGCGGGCGAAGCTAGCCGCTCGGGAAGCATCCATGCTAGCCAGCCGCGATGGGCGCGGTGGTTTTTGTCGGGGTGGTTTTTGTCGGGCTGGCGGTGCTGGCCGCGGGTTTCGCGGCATGGCCCATTCTGCGCGCCCGCAATCATTCGTGGCGCGCGCGGCTGTTGCCGCTCGCCGCCGCCATCGCCGCGGTGATCGCGATCGGCGGCGGCCTCTATATATTCGAAGGCGCGCCGTCGCTGGCGGTGCGCAGCTTCGCGGCGCCAAGGGACGTACCCGCTTTGATCGCCGAGCTCGCGCGGCGCGCGCGCGGCAAATCCTTCAACACCACGGGCTGGATGCTGCTGGGGCGCGGCTATCTTTCGCTGGGCGATGCAACCGACGCCGCGGCCGCCTTTCGCCGTGCCGTGGATACGGCCCCGCCGCAGGCCCGGCCGCAGCTGTTGTCGGCCTATGGCGAAGCGCTGACGGTTTCGACCAACGGCGCCGTGACGCCCGAAGCGCAAGCGGCGTTCCGCGCCGCGCTCGCCGGCAATCCGCGCGATTTCGCATCGCGCTATTATCTGGGCCTCGCCGATGCGGCCCGCGGCGACAGCGCCGGCGCGATCGGGCTTTGGCAGAGCCTGCTGGCGGACGCGCCGCCCGGCGCGCCTTGGCGCGGCCCGCTGCTCGACCGCATCGCCGCCCTCAAGGCCGAGGGCGGCGGAGCGCCCGACATCGGGGCGATGGTGGCGGGCTTGGCGGGGCGGCTGAAGGCGAACCCCGACGATCCGCAAGGGTGGCAAAGATTGGTGCGGGCCTACGCCGTGCTCGGCGAACGGGAAAAGGCGCAAGCCGCGCTGAAAGAAGCGCGGGCCGTTCTCAAGAGCAACGGCGCTGCGCTTTCCGCCCTGCGGGTCGAAGCCGCATCGTTGAAGCTGAAATAGGAAGCAAAAGGTCGCGCCCGAAAGCGGAGACAGCGTTTAGCCGCTGATGCGGCCCTGCCAGACGGGCCAGCAGGTCGTGCGGCCGGAAGCCTTCAGCGATCGATAGAGTTTGAGCTGCGCATCTTCGGCATTGGCGCCGGACTCGATTGCCAGCGCGTTGTGCGAACTTGCACACCAGACGTAGAATTGATGCCGTCCGCCGGAGAAGAAGTCGTTATCCGCGCTCGAGGTGAAATTCCCTGCCGCCGCGACGCCTGCCGCCGCGAAGATCGCTCCACCTGCCAATGCCGCGTAGATACGCGCTTTCATTTATGCTCCTGACCGGGCCGCCTGGCCGTCGGTTGCTTCGGATACGGATCACGCCCGATTGCGACAATGTTTCGAACAGCCCCTTCATCCGAGAAACAACCCTAGCACGGACGCGACCCCCTGTCATCCGTTTTTTTGCTTATTCTACAAACCCTTAGCATTTAATAACATTTAGAGATTCATTCGCTGCGAAGGCGTTCCGGCGGCCTCCAGCGCCGCTTCGATGGCGCGCGCGGCGGCTTCTACCGCTGCGGCATCGCGGCCGCGCACCACCAGTTGCACACCGCCGCCGTCCTCGCTGTAAAACGGATAACTGCCGACCGCGACGCCGGCATGTTCGGCCTGGACGCGGGCCAGCGCTTCGGCGAAGCGCCCCTCTCCGATGCGGGCGCTGACGGTCGCCGAAACCACCATGGCGCCGCGAGCCAACCGCGGCGCCACATCGTCCAGCATCGCGCGCATGATCGCCGGCACCCCCGCCAGCACGAACACATTGCCGAGCTGGAAGCCGGGCGCGCCGGAAACGCTGTTCGCGATCAGCGAGGCGCCGTCGGGAATCCGTGCCATGCGTTTGCGCATTGCGTTGAATTCGCCGGGCTTGTAGCGGGCGGCGAGCAGCGCGAGCACCTGCGGATGATAATCGATGCCGACGCCGAAGGCTTTGGCGATCGCATCGGCGGTGATGTCGTCATGGGTGGGTCCTATGCCGCCGGTGGTGAACACATAGTTGTAGCGGGCCCGCAGCGCGTTGACCGCCGCCACGATTTCGTCCTGCGCATCGCGCACCGTCCGCGCCTCGCACAGATCGATTCCAAGGCCGCCCAGAAATTTCGTAATGGTGGAAAGATTGGTGTCCTGGGTGCGGCCGGAAAGAATCTCGTCGCCGATGACAAGAACGGCGGCAGTCGGCGAGGGCGCATAGGACATTGATTTCGGTCCACGAATTGGGGATTGGCCGGTCCATTACCACATCCGGAGACCACCCTCATATTTTGGTTGAATACCCAAATCAGGGTTGAGGGATGGAACGCGAGATCGCAAGGACGATCCGAATTGCAGAACGACGGCGTCCGGGTGTAGGAAAATCCCGGCATTCCCCGGATGGACCTGCACCAGCCCCGGCCCGTCCGGCAGGCCGATCCGCAACCTTCACTTTCGCGCAACGAGACACAAGATCAGGGCCTATGACCGCTTCCGAAATGTCAGCTCCCGACGCCGATAGCGCGCAGCGCGGCAACCTGACCGTGGCGGTGCATGGTCCGGCAGGCTTTGCCGGCATGCGCCGCGCCGGGCGGCTGGCGGCCGAGGTGCTCGACCTGCTGGTGCCTGCGGTGAAGCCGGGTGTCACCACCGCCGCGCTGGACAAGCTCGCCTTCGATTATGTCCTCGCCCATGGCGCGACGCCAGCCTGTCTGGGCTATCGCGGTTATCGCCATACGCTCTGCACCTCGATCAATCATGTCGTCTGCCACGGCATCCCGGGCGAAAAGCCGCTGCGCAACGGCGACATTGTCAATATCGACGTGACGGTGATCCTCGACGGCTGGCACGGCGACACCAGCCGCATGTATGCGGTGGGCGAGGTGAAGCGCAAAGCCCTGCGGCTGGTGGACATCACCTACGAGGCGATGATGCGCGGCATCGCGGCGGTTAGGCCTGGCGTTACCACCGGCGACATCGGCCATGCGATTCAATCTTTCGCCGAAGGCCAGGAGCGCTGCGCGGTGGTGCGCGATTTCTGCGGCCATGGGGTGGGGCGGGTTTTCCATGCGCTGCCCAATGTCGTGCATTACGGGCGGCCCGGTTTCGGCCTTGGATTGAAGCCCGGCATGTTCTTCACCGTGGAGCCGATGATCAATCTGGGCGGCTATGGCGTGAAAGTGCTCAACGACGGCTGGACGGCAGTAACGCGCGACCGTTCGCTTTCGGCGCAGTTCGAGCACAGCGTCGGCGTCACCGCCGAGGGCGTCGAGATTTTCACCACCTCCCCCAAAGGCCTGCACAAACCGCCTTACGGGTGAACATACAGGCGCGCGTCTCCCTCGCCGCTTCGCTCGCGTGGGAGGAATCGGCTCCTCACCTGCGAAGCGGGGGAGGGGGACCGCCGAAGGCGGTGGAGAGGGCGGCCGCCCGCGCGATGTTGCGAAGCACACCCTCCATTCTCTCGTCGTTGAGAATATCCGTCGCCGGAATGCGCAGCACGCGAACTCCATTGTCGCTGAGCCAGCGATCCCGGCGCGCATCGTGTTTCGTTTGCTGCGCGGATTCGTGCACCGTGCCGTCAACCTCGACGGCCAATCCGGCTGCCGGACAATAGAAATCCAGAATATACGGCCCCGTTGGGTGCTGGCGGCGAAAGCGCAATCCGCCGAGACGTCCGCCGCGAATCTTTTCCCACAGCAGCACTTCGGGCAATGTCATTTTTCGGCGCAGGGTGCGGGCGCGCTTGAAGGTCAGAACCGGTGCTCGCACGAGTGCCCCCTCCACCATGCTGCGCATGGTCCCCCTCCCCCGCATCGCTTCGCTCGCGGAGGAGGAACCTTTGCACATACACTGTAGCAAATTTCAGCGGTTACGGCATCAGCGTCATTGACAGCAGCGCCGCCGCCAGCGCCGGCGGCATGACGATCATTCCCAGTTTCAGGAACTGCCACGCCGTTACGGCCTCGCCTTCCCGTCGAAGCGCGATCAGCCACAATATGGTTGCGAGAGAACCGGTCACCGAAAGATTGGGTCCGAGATCGACGCCGATCAACAATCCGCTTGTGACTTGAACGGGAACACGGGCGCTCTGGCTGACGGTAGCGGCAACGAGGCCGGTCGGCAGATTGTTCAGCAAATTCGATGCGAAGGCAACGATGGCGCCCGCTCCGACCGAGGTTTCATGCGGAGACGCCGCGGCGGCCTGATGAAGCATCCGCGCCATCGCACGTAAAAATCCTGTCTGCTCGACACCTTCAACCAGGATGAACAGTCCGGCGACCAGCGGAAGGACGCCCCAGGAAATATCCCGCAAGACCGGGAACGGCGACTGCCGGCCGATCAAAAGAACGACGACGGTCACCGCCGCGCCGGCAACGAAGGTCGGCAGGCCAAGTTGCCGGTCGAGCGTCGAGGCCGCCAGCAGCGCCACCGCCGTCAGACCGATACCGATTGCGACGCATGTGCCGCCCGTTGAAAGCGGCTTTGTTTTCAGGTTCTTGGCAATTTCGTGATCAAGCGCCTGACGTTGTGTAAAGCGAAGCGCGACATACGTAACGAAGATTGCAGCCAGCGAGGGCAGGGCGAATTGATGGAGCCAATGACCAAGAGGCGGCATGTGCGCGCGGAAAATCACCAGATTGGCCGGATTGGAGATCGGCAACACAAAGCTCGCGGCATTGGCAATGAAAGCGCAGATGAAGAGATACGGCAGAGGCTTTACCCTGGCAGCCGTCGCTGCCGCATAGACGGCGGGCGTCAGGACGACGGCGGTGGCGTCGTTCGACAGAAACACCGTCACCAGCGTTCCGACGCAATAGACGATGAGAAACAGCCGTTTCGCCGAACCATTCGCGTAATCCACGGCGCGCGTCGCCAGCCAATCGAACAATCCCTCCTGACGCGCGACTTCCGACAGCAGCATCATGCCGACAAGGAAGAGATAGACGTCCGTACCTTTGCCCGCCGCGGCAAGCGCGTCGCGCCAGGGAAGAAAGCCGAGCGCCACCAGAGCCGCCGCGCCGACCGAGGCCCAAACATATTCCGGTATCCGCAGCGGCCGCGCGATCACGCCGAGCGTAGCCAGGCCGGCGATACTCCAGATGAAGATGTTGTGATTCACGGCGCTTTCGTTTCAATGCGTTCGATGGGTTTGTGTTTTAAGTATCCGCGCCGGATTGCGAGGATTGGCGCGGCTCCCCGGCATGTGCACATACACTGTAGCAAATTCCGGATTTGGCGGCTGTATCGACCGAGAGAGTGATAGCAACTTTGCGGTCGCAAACTGGCGTGGGCGCAGACTTTCGCGACAACCTGTTACGATTGGGGCGTTGCGAAGGAAAGCGGCGCGTTCCAGACTCCGCGCCCGAGTGGGCGGGATGAGGCATGGCGCGACAGTTTTGCGACGGTGAAGATCGGCCCCATTATCTGGGGCATCGCGACCGCCTGCGCGCGCGCTTTCTCGATGGCGGCCCCGATGCGCTCCCCGATTACGAGCTACTGGAGCTGGTGCTGTTCGCCGCCATCCCGCGCCAGGATACCAAGCCGCTGGCGAAGGCGCTGCTGGCGAAGTTCGGCAGCTTCGCCGATGTCATCGCGGCGCCGCCCGAAGCGCTGCGCGAGTTCAAATCCCTCAAGGATGGCGCGCTGGCACAGCTCAAGATCGTGCAGGCCGCGGCGTTGCGGCTTTCCAGGACGCGGCTCCTGAACCGCCCGGTGTTGAGTTCGTGGTCGGCGCTGCTCGATTATTGCTCGGCGGCGATGGCGCGTTCGGCGGCGGAAGAATTCCGGGTGCTGTTTCTCGACCGCAAGAACGCGCTGGTCGCCGACGAGGTGCAGAGCCGCGGCACGGTCGATCACGCGCCGGTCTATCCGCGCGAGATCGTCAAGCGGGCGCTCGAGCTTTCGGCTTCCGCCGTCATCCTCGTGCACAACCATCCGAGCGGCGATCCTACCCCCAGCCGGGCCGACATCGAAATGACGCGCGAGATCGTGGAAGCCTCGCGCGCGTTGCGCATCGCGGTGCACGACCATCTCGTCATCGGCCGCGGCGGCCATGCGAGCTTCAAGGCGCTGGGTCTGCTGTGACGGCGGGACGTATTGGCAACATGTATATACAGTGCTATGTTTGAGTGGGATGAGGCAAAACGGCTGCGGACGATAGAAGAGCGTGGCCTGGACTTTGTCGATGCCGTGCTGGTGTTCGATGGGCGCCCGGCGGTGCATATCCCGGCGACCTACGGGAACGAGGAGCGGGTTCTGTCCGTAGCATCCATCGAGGGAAGGTTTTACACGGTCGTATGGACGTGGCGCAGTGGTTTCCGCCGCATTATTTCCTTCAGGAGGTCGAGAGATGGCGAAGAAAATCTCTATCGTGCGGCACACCGCTGACGCATTGGCCGCCAGGCGGAAACGCGGCGGGAGTTTGACGGATTGGACCAAAGCGGCGGCCACCACCCGGGCCCAGCTCGAAAAAAGCATTGCTGCCGATCGCGACGAGACCGGCATGGCGATCGATTGGGACAATGCAACCATCGAGCTGCCCCAACCAAAGGCGGTCCTGAACATGCGCGTCGATCGCAGCGTATTGGCGTTTTTCCGCAAGACAGGCAGGGGATATCAGACCCGCATCAACGCGGTTCTGCGGGCCTTTGTGGAAGCCCAGCACCGACAGCGCTAAGCGCATCTGAATCTTACCGCTCATGCACGAGATCTCGAGCCCGACGCGTTCGATAGCCAACGAGCACCCGGAAATTGTACGGAAGCCGGCGACGCTTTCCCTTCCGCAACCTTGCAATTAACCGTTCGCTCCAATCCACTTGTCATAGGCATGCATGAAGTCTTTCAGGAATTTTCGCGTCCCGTCGTTGACGAGCTTGCCGTTGGCGTCGAACAGTTTGTCGGCGCCTCCGATATAGGCTTCGGGCTGCGCCATCGCGGGGACGTTCAGAAAGACCAGCGACTGGCGCAAATGGTGATTTGCTCCGAAGCCGCCGATACCGCCCGGCGATGCACTGACGACCGCGCCCGGCTTGCCGTTCCAGGCGTTTTTGCCGTAAGGCCTTGAGCCGACATCCAGCGCGTTCTTGAGCGCGGCGGGCACCGAACGATTATGCTCGGGTGTAACGAAGAGAACCGCATCGGCCGCGCCGATCCGTTCGCGAAACGCCGTCCATTCGGCTGGCGGGTTTTCATCGCCGTCCGGGTTGTAGATCGGCAATTGCCCGATCTCGACGATGGAGAGCTTCAGACCAGCGGGAGCCAGCTCGGCGAGTGCGTGCGCCACTTTGCGGTTGATCGAATCTTTCCTGAGGCTGCCGACGATGACGGCGACGTCTTGTATCTTGTCCATTCCTGTTTCCTTCGCTGATCAGGGAGCGGTACCTGCGCCGTCTGGCGGGTAGACGGCGCCGGCGATGATGTTTGCCAGGTCGGAGGCGGGAAAGAGCACGAGGCCGGCGTATCTTCGGGTTTTCACGACGGCTTTAGGAGTTCCGGTCATATCCTCACCAGGCAGGTTGATCGTTTCAGTTGAAAACTCGATCGGTTTTGCATCGGAGCATCGCTCGATAAACAACATCTTCGGACTTGCGACCGCGAGACGATTGCCCCCCGATCGGGTGAGTTCGCCCGCGGAACCCGGGTGAAATTGCTTCGCGCGCATCTCTATCCATGAACTTCCGATTTCCTTTTTTTGAACAGACCGATCCGATCTATGGGGCGCCAGTCAGCGTTCACCCGATGTGGCGCAGGACGCTAACCCGGCTCACCAACGCTTTCTCAAAAAAGCTCGAAAACCATGCTCTTTCGGTCGCGCTTCATTACATGAACTATAACTTCTGTCGCATTCATAAGACCCTTCGCGTAACCCCTGCAATGGCCGCTGGCGTCGCGGATCGTCTTTGGAGCATGACGGATGTGGCGGCACTCACGGCCGCTCAGGAAGCGCCTGTCGCTAAACGTGGCCCGTATAAGAATAAAGCATCGTAGTCCGCGCCGAAAATATAGGTGATTCGTTATCGAATTTCAGTTTCAGTGGTTTAACAGTCCATTAAAACCTATTTCAGGCGCCGAAAGAAACATTAGCGCGAACGTATTGCGGCCATTAATTGCCGTCATTATAGTTTTCCGAACGGCTACAAACGTAAGGATTGCCACCATGAACGACAACTTGAAAGAGCTTTTGAGGCAGAGCCGTACAATCACGATGACGGAAGAGCAACAAGCTCAGCAGCGGCGTAGCTTTGCCTATGGCAATACCAAAATCGAGAACGACCGTATCACGCGCGAATTGATAGCGGACTTGGACAAGAAGTTGCACGACGGCAAATAAGCATGGCCGCGGACCGCTACACTTCAACCCAAACGCTGGAATTGATAACAGACCCCGCGGAAAAGGCGGTACGGGAAGCGGAAAATGGGCTTCGCCAAGCTGCGTTAGCTCTGGAAATCATTCGAGCATTTATCAAAGACCCTGAACGAAAATTCCGGATGCGGCAGAGTCTCTTAATGCAACTCCACCAGGAGGCGCTGGCGGGGATACATATTTTTGCGGGCACGTTTCGGAATGGTCCCGCTGAGATTCATGGGAGCAATCACGAGCCGCCTCCGGCCTTTATGGTGGGCGAAGAGGTCGCCCATATGCTCGGCATCATGCCCGGATTTTCTTGGGCATCCGGCCTTCCGTTCAAAGATAAGTGGGAAACACTTCCGCACTAAAATTCAAAATGCGTCACTACCCGGCAGGTGGCGGCTTTGACAAAATCCGATAGGGTTCGGACGATAGCGCGCAAGCGTGTCGGTATTTTCGCCAATTTCAGATGTCACCTTGAGGTCATTCGCGTCGTCGGGGAGTAATGCCGGTTGTCCGGTTTTGCCGATGGAAGGCATTCGTTTGGACGGGGTTCAAGGGCCCAAGCTGGCTTCAACCGGGGGCGTTCCTCTCACGTAGACGACAAGGAAGCGCAAGCCGATGGCCAACATGCTTCCCGCGGTCTTTTTCGGCCACGGCAATCCGATGAATGCCGTCATGCACAACGACTACACCGAAACCTGGCGGCGGATGGGCGAGGAGATACCGAAGCCCAGGGCGATCCTGGCGATTTCGGCGCACTGGTATGTGCCCGAGACGGGCGTCACCGTCTCGACGGCGCCGCGCACCATTCATGACTTCGGCGGTTTTCCGCAAGAACTCTATCAGGTTCAGTACCCGGCGCCGGGCGATCCCGCGCTCGCCCGCCGGGTTCAACAGCTTCTGGCGCCGCTGGCCGTGACGCTCGATAATTCCTGGGGCCTCGATCACGGCACATGGTCGGTGCTGCGACATGTTTATCCTGCTGCCGACATTCCCGTCGTACAGCTCAGCATCGACGAGACCGGGCCCGCGTCTTTCCATTTTGAGATCGGCAGGAAGCTGGCGCCACTGCGCGACGAGGGCGTGCTGATCGTCGGCAGCGGCAATCTCGTGCACAATCTCCACACCTATGCGTGGGGCCGCCATCCGCGCGATCCCTACGACTGGGCGGTGCGCTTCGAAAGCGCCGCCAGGGATATGATGCTGGCCGGCGAGCACACCCCTCTCATCAATTACGAAACGCTCGGGCGCGACGCGGCCCTTTCGATTCCGACGCCGGATCACTATCTGCCGCTGCTCTATGTTCTTGGCGCCCGGCAGAAGGGCGAAAGCGTGCGTTTTCCGGTCGCGGGCGTTGACGGGGGATCCATTTCGATGCTGGCGGTGCAGATCGGATAGGGCGCGGCAATTGCGGGGAGTGCCCTAATCCCGCATTCCCAGATGGTGTGCAAATTCGTAGGGTCATAAGCGCGATTCGGTTATCGTAATCAGTGCGTTATTCGAACATCGAGGCTGCGATCATGGCCCACCCAGCGGGTGAATCGGATAGCGGTGTTTTGAGCTTCGATTTCGACCGACGGCTGAAGCTGGAATTTCATGGTTCCCAGATCGCGTCGGATGCCGGTCTTCTGGCTTTTCGTGAACTCGACGATGTTCCTGCGTTGTCGCAGATGGCGGGTGACATTCTTGCCGACACACGCACAGGCCGAAATGGTCGTCACGGGTTGGTCGCGCAATTTCGTCAATCGGTGTTCGGACGCCTGGCCGGATACGAAGATGTTAATGATGCCGACAGGCTCGGATGCGATCCGGCGATGCGCTTTATTGTCGGCGGACGCGCGGTGATGGCGCAGGCGGCTTCGACCGGTCAACGGCCGCTTTGCTTGCCGCGCAACTCAGAAACGTGGTATGTTCCGCCTCAACTCGGGGTCATCCGGGGAATGTCGGATAAGGGGAAACCTCAATGACAATGCGTCCAACATATGGCACAGTTGCAACCTTGGCGTGTGCCGCCGCCGTTGCGGGCGCTACACTCATGGGAGCATCAAACGATGCGCAGGCGGCGGCCTGTTCCTCCGCCAAGCCGCAGCCCATTGTGGAAACCTGGGCCGCGGCCAAGACCAAATCCCATGGCGCGATCATTACTATTTACACCGGGCCGACGGATCGCGGTTCACAGCTCCAGATCACCTCCGGCATAGCAAAGTCGCTCTGGGTTGCGTCCACAGGTGCTTCGGCGATTATGAAAATCACCACCAAGGGGCACGCGACGCTTTATGCGACGCCGACGGGCGGTGCCGCGCCGGAAGCAATCGCCCAAAACGGGAAAAACATGTTTTTTACCGAATGGGCGACGCCATGCGCCGGTCGCGTCACCGGCAATGGCGAAGTGACAGAATATTCCACGGGTTTGAGCGAGACTAACTCCACCAATATGGCGGCAGGACCGAATGCTTCCGACTGGTTCGTTACGGACTATAGCGGCATCGGCGAAATATCGGCAAAGGGCAGGATAAAGCTGTACAGCTTTGCCGACGAAAGCACGCAGCCTCTCGCCATTACCACGGGCCCTGACGGCAATATGTGGTTCATTGAGGGCGTTGGGCCGAACATCGGCAAGATCACGCCAGGCGGCAAGATTACCGAGTACAGTACGGGCCTCGGCGACAGCTACAGCTTCGGCATAGCGACGGGCAGCGATGGCAGGATCTGGTTTGCCGATAACGGCAATAACAGTATCGGTGCCATTACCACCGACGGGTCGAAGGTCTCCGATTATACCCAGGGATTTACCGGCGATCCGATTTCGATCGTGGCGGGGCCGGATGGGAACCTGTATTTTGGTGAAACCACTCCAATCGTGGGCCGCATCACGCCGGCAGGTGTGGTTACGGAATATCCCTTCCCCGCGGCCGAAGGCAGTTTCCCCATACTGGGCATTACCGTGGGACCGGACGGAAATATCTGGTTTGCTAACAACGCACATTCCCAGGTTGGCATGCTTAAGTTGCCGATCAAGTAACGGTCGGGACTCCGCGCTGGCTTCCCACCCGTCGCGAGATTGATGCGCAACCGATCCCTGCCAGGGATTTCGCCCTCGATTTCGGCGGATAACGGCGTCTTCGGTCAACACCAGGAATCCGCCCTGGCCCGCGTGGACAAATTTGAGCCAGTATCCGGCGGACGCCAAGTGTAGCATTTCCGACTAATTTGAGGGCGGCTCCTGCTCTGGCTCCCAGAACTCGATCTTTGTTCCGTCCGGATCGAGTATCCACGCGAACTTGCCCATGCCGTCCATCTGCTGCCGGCCATTCACCTCGACACCTTTCGCCTCAAGACCGGCGAGGAATCCGTCCAGGTCGTCCACCGCGAAATTGATCATGAACTCGCGTGACGAGGGCTTGAAATGGCCCGTGTCCTTGTTGAACGGCGCCCATACGCCATGCGGCGGACCGGCACCGTCCGCGCGTATCAATGCGCCGCCCCAATCCTCGATCTTCAGCCCGAGCGTGTCGCGATACCACGCCGCCAGCGCCTGTGGGTTTGCGCTATGGAAGAACACTCCGCCAAATGCCGTAATCCGCGCCATTGGTTACCTCGCGTCTCCGCCACTATCGCCGCCTGTACGGCCTGCCGTGGCCGGAACGCAAGCCCTTCGCCTCCGGCGACTGGTTCAAGGCGTCCGACCACGAATTCAAGGACGAGGCCACCAGCTACATCGCCTATAACGGTCCCTTCCACGTCGACGAGGAAAAGCAGCACCTCACCCACTCGATGTTCATTTCGCTGTTCCCGAACTGGATCGGTCAGACCCAGCCGCGCGTGGTTCGGATCGAGGGCGATCAACTTCTCCTCAGCACCGCGAGCTCGATCTCGTCGGGCGGCAAAACCGTCAATTCGCATCTCGCGTGGCGGCGCGGACGCTTCAACCATCGCGCTGAAGTGACAGCGGGGACGCGAGCGGGGCGATGTTTCACGTGAAACATTTTCTCACCGCTGCCCGAAAATACAGGACGGAACAGGCGCGGCGCTCTGTTATGGCGCTGTTCGGGGCCGGAACAGAAGCTATCGCAAGCCGCTGAAATCGCTGGGGAAAACTGCAAAGCGTTCACAAAAAAATGGCTCCGCGCGAAAAGCGCCTGTATTTCGCCTGTTAAACAGGAGAACGCCGGCGCGCCGGCGATGTTTCGGGGAAGGCCAGCATCGCGAGAAAGCCGATGACGATGGCGGCCGAAAGATACCAGGCGGGCGCCAGCGGGTTTGCCGAAAGAACCGTGAGCTCTTTCATGATGTATTGCGCGCTGCCGCCGAAAATCGCGATCGCAAGCGCGTAAACGATGGCGAGCGTGCCCGAGCGCGTCCTTCGCGGCAGTGCTTCGGCGATGGCCGTCAGTGCGGTGGGCGAGGTGAGCTGATTGCAGATCGACAGCAGCGCCGTGGCCAGCAGCAGCACGGTCACGGTGCGCAAATGCGTCATCGCCAAAAAGGCGGGCAGGGCTATGACCAGCAGCACGAGCCAGGGGATGATCATGACCGGTTTGCGGCCGAAGCGATCCGAAAGCCAGCCGCTGACGGGATCGAAAAGCGTGCCGCTGAGGCCGGTGACGATGGTGGCGCCGAACGCGGCGCTGGGCGGCAATCCCAAAGTGTCCTGGGCAAAAATCGCCAGATAGATAAGCGCATAGGCCGCGACAGAACCCGTGCCGATGATGACAAGCCCGAGAAGTGCGGTGCGCAAAATGTGCGGCGCCGGCTGGGTTTCGCGCGACGCTTCGGCGATTGCCGGGAGGGAGTCGAGTGTCTCGGGAAGTTCGCTGCGGACCCACAGGGCGAACGGGACGATGGTGGCGCCGATGAGAAACGCAATGCGCCAGCCCCACACGTTCAGTGTCGCGGGATCGAGAAGGGACGCGAGCGCAAAGCCCATCAGGCCGGCGCAGAGAATGGAAAAATCCTGCGTGGCGTATTGCAGCGCGCCGTAGAAACCGCGCCGTGCCGGCGGCGCCGCTTCGATCAGATAGGCCGTCGTGGGTCCCACTTCGCCGCCCAGCGCAAAGCCCTGCAGCAGTCGGAAGAACACGGCAAGCACCGGCGCGGCGATGCCGATGGCGGCGTAGGACGGCGTCAGCGCAAGCCCCACGATGGAGAATCCCATCAACGCGAAGGACAGCAGCATCGCGGGCTTGCGCCCGGCGCGGTCGCCCAGCATGCCGATGACGATGCCGCCGAACGGGCGCGAAAAAAATCCCACGCCAAACACCGCGAGCGCGGATAGGAGGCTCGTCGATGCATCATGGGAGGGGAAGAATGCGCGCCCGATGGGAATGGCGAAAAACGAAAAGATCAGGAAATCGTAGAAGCCGAGCGCATTGCCTGCCGCCACGGCGGCGATGTGCCTGAGCTTCATGGCGCGCGCGCCGGCGCGGTCTCGCGCATCATCGCCATGGCGGCGATGCCAATCAGGGTTGCCCCCATCAGATACCACGCCGGCGCCAGCACGTTGCCGGTGGCATGGATCAGCCATGTCTCTATCAGCTGGGTGGTGCCGCCGAACAGCGAGATTGCGAGCGCATAAATGACCGACAAAGCGCCCGACCGCATTTCCCTCGGCAACGCTTCGGCAAGGGCCGCGAAACCCGCCGCGGAGCCGAACGCATTAAGCGCGGTGACGACGATGGTGGCGCCGAGCAGCCAGGGCGCATCGCGATGCAATGCCAGCATGGCGAACAGCGGCCAGGTGAGGAGCAGCAGCGCCACCCGCGGCCAGATCATGACCGGTTTGCGCCCCAGCCGATCCGACACCGCGCCGCCGGGAAAGCTGAACAGAAAACTGCCGATGCCCAGCACCAGCGTGGCGGCAAACGAGATGTTGACGCGCATGTGCAGAAACGTCGTCGCATAGGGCGTCATGTTGTTGAGCGTGTAGATGGCGATAGTGCCCGAAGCGAGCATGAAGAAACCGAGCACGATGATGCGCGCATGCTGTTTCAGATTCGGCCGCGCAGCAGGGGCGCGGCGCCCGCCCGCCGTCGCGAAAGTTTCGGGCAAAGTGCGCCGCACATACAGTCCGAACGGCAGCACGGCGGCGCCGAGAAGAAACGCCAGCCGCCAGCCCCAGCCTTCCAGGCTCGCGGTATCGAGGGTGCTGGCCAGCACCGTTCCGACCAGACCCCCCACCGCGATGGCAAGCCCCTGACTGGCGTATTGCAATGACGCGTAAAAGCCGCGCCGCGCCGGCGGCGCCGCTTCGATGAGGAACGCGGTTGTCGGCCCCACATCGCCCCCCAGCGCGAAGCCCTGCAGCAGCCGGAAGAAAACCGCGGCCGCCGGCGCCGCCAAACCGATCCGCGCATAGGACGGCACGAGAGCAAGACCCAGAATGGCGAATCCCATCAGCGCGAAGGAAAGCAGCATCGCGGGCTTGCGCCCCGCGCGGTCGCCATAGGCGCCGATCACGATGCCGCCCAGGGGCCTGCTGATGAAGCCGGCGCCGAATCCGGCCAGCGAAAGCATGAGGTTGTCGAAGGGATCGCGGCCCGGAAACAGCGCGTGGCCGATCTGCACCGCGAAAAACGAATAGGTGGTGAAGTCGTAGAATTCGAGCGCGTTGCCGATGACGCAAGCCGCGATATGCCGCTTCAGAATGCCGACCGCCGGCACCTCGATATCGCCCACCGCCGCTTCGGCCATCCGCCCAACCCCAAAGGCGTACTATTCGGCAAGGAGCGGGGCGGATGCAAATCGGAGCTATTAGCGGCTGTAGATATCAATCTCTCAGAAGCTCGTTGATCGACGTCTTGGCGCGGGTGCGGGCATCGACGCGCTTGACGATCACGGCGCAATAGAGCGACGGCCGATCCGCGGCCTGCGGCAGCGAGCCGGAGACCACGACAGAAAATGGAGGGACGCGGCCATAATGGATCTCGCCGCTGTCGCGGTCGATGATTTTCGTGGATTGTCCAAGGTAGACGCCCATCGCGATCACCGATCCCTCGCCGACGATGACGCCTTCGGCAATTTCCGAACGCGCTCCGATGAAACAATCGTCTTCGACGATCACGGGCGCGGCCTGCAGCGGTTCGAGCACGCCGCCGATGCCGACGCCGCCCGAGATGTGGCAGTTTTTTCCGATCTGCGCGCAGGAGCCGATGGTGGCCCAGGTATCCACCATTGTGTTCTCGTCAATGCGGGCACCGACATTGACGAAGGACGGCATCAGCACGACGCCTTTGGCAATAAATGCGGAGCGGCGCACCACGGCGCCCGGCACGGCGCGCAATCCCGCTTCGCGGAAATGCTCCGCCGTCCAGCCGGCGAATTTTGCTTCGACCTTGTCCCACCACGGCGCACCGCCGGGGCCACCACCAATGGCCGCCATCGCGTTCAGACGGAACGACAGCAACACCGCCTTCTTCAACCACTGATGGGTATGCCATTCGCCATCGAATTTTTCTGCCACCCGCAAGTGCCCCGCGTCGAGCCCGGCCAGTGCCTCTTCGACCGCATCGCGGACCGGCCCCCGTGTTGCCGGGCCGATTGAATCGCGGGCCTCCCAGGCGTCATCGACGATGCATGTCAGCTCTGTGGTCATGTCAGATCCTGATGGCATGAAGAAAATGTGCGAGGTCGGCGATCTCGTGATCGATGTGCTCGCGCGATGCAACAGGATGGTCCGGACCCTTCCTCGACCATTCCGAATCGTTCCTGAGCCACACGGTCGTCATGCCCAGGGCGCGAGCCGGAACGAGATTGCGCGCCGCGTCTTCGAACATGGCAGCGCGAGACGGCTCGATGCCCGCCGCCGTCAGGACCGTCTCATAGGCTTGCGGGTCGGGCTTTGGGCAAAACCCGATGGTGCGGATGTCCCAGATGTCGTCGAACCGGTCGGCAAGCTTCAACCGCTCGAGCACGCGGATCGCGTGATGCCGGCAGCCATTGGTGAAGACGAAACGCTGTCCTTCCAGTCGCGCCAGCGCGGCATCGAGATGGGTGTCGCACTGCAGCGCCGACAGGTCGATGTCATGCACATAGCTAAGGTAGATTTCCGGATCGATTCCATGAAGGCGCATCAGACCGTTCAGGGTTGTGCCGTGCTCGCGGTAATAGGCTTTCCGGATTGTCTTTGCCTCTTCGAACGCGACGTTGAGAGTCTCCGCGACGAATTGCGTCATGCGCCGATCGATCTGCGCGAACAAGCCGCACGCCGCGGGGTAGAGCGTATTGTCGAGATCGAAAATCCAGTTCCTGACGTGACGAAAATCTGGCACGTGACGAACGCTCCTATTTCGGCGGGTGCGCTTGGGAAAGTCGCCCCGGCGGCGGGATGAGCCCGCCCGCGCCGATATGCGCGGCAAAGCCGCTTGCGCCTTTCGTGAGCGTTATCGCGAACCCCGCTTCGGTAAGGCCGCGCGCGGCGCAACGCTGATTGCCGTAGATCTCGAACTCGATGTCGGTGACGCAGAATTTGGCCGGCCCGGACACCAGGCGATTATTGCCGCGCTTTTCCGCGAGCAGATAGACGCGATCCGTCGTCAGCGGTTCGGTGATCGCCTTGGCGCAACCACCGGGCGATATCTTCCACCAGCCGCGAGAGACAATGTTTGCTCCGCTCTGCATGCCCAAAGCGGCCCAAACGACCGTGTCGGCGTCGTTGCAGATCGAATATCCGGCGGGAGCAGCAGCTTTGAGCGCCTCCGTCTCAAGCGCATCGAACACTTCGTCCGGACTGGCATTGTCCGCCAGTTTCAGTCTGCCGCGGAGCTGTGCCACAACGTCGCCGCGCGCTCTGCCCCCGCCGAGATTGCCTTTGTCGCCAATGTCGATCAGCAGCCGGGCAAACCCCGCCTGCTGCGCCGCATAAAACGTACGGATTCGCGGGCTCTCGGTAAACGTGGTTGTCCATGATGTCCTGCCGTGCATCGTGATGGCGGCGAAAGGCATCAAAAAGGCATCGTCATTGCCGCAGCTCGGAGCGCCCAGAGAGGTTTGCAGCGAAAAATCCGTATCCCTTGCGCAAAGCCGGAATTGACCGCCCCACGCCCGCGAGAGGCCGGAATGGGCCCGCGAGCTGCGGGCGTAGATGTAATAGGTAGGTTGCGTGAGCGGCTGGCGCATGGTGAGGGCGCAGTCTCCGGGCGCGATGCGGGTCCAGCCGCGCGTGGCCATGCCGCCACCCGCCTGGTATCCGATCGCCGTTTCGAGGATGTAGCTTGTCTGGTTGCACAGATGCATCTCCGCTGCGGCCGGACGCGCGCCGGACATGGCGGCGATAGCAACGACAACGAGCAGCGCCATTACCCGCAGGCAGCAAATCATTCTGCGACGATCATCGTACCGGCGCCATGCTCGGTGAAAAGCTCGAGCAGGAGCACATGCGGAATCCGCCCGTCCAGAATAACGGCGGCGGCGACGCCTTTTTCCACCGCGTCGATCGCGGTCTCGATCTTCGGAATCATGCCGCCAGAGATGGTGCCTTCGGCGATCAGCGTTTGCGCTTCGACCACGGAAAGCCTCGGGATCAGCTTGCCTTCGCGGTCGAGCACTCCTTCGACATCGGTCAGCAGCAGAAGCCGGGCCGCCTTCATTGCTCCCGCAACCGAGCCTGCAACCGTGTCCGCATTGATGTTGAATGTCTCGCCCTTGTTGCCCACGCCGATGGGCGCGATCACCGGAATGAGATCGGAATTGATGATCGTGCGCAGGACTTCCGGGTTCACGGTTTCCGGCTCGCCTACAAATCCCAGATCCACGAGTTTGCGCTCAAATGTTACGGGGTCGAGCTTGTAGCGCTCGAGCTTGCGGGCAACGACGAGATTGCCGTCCTTGCCCGAAAGCCCAACGGCGCGACCGCCGGCGGCGTTGATGCCGCTGACGATCTGCTTGTTGATGGCGCCTGTCAGCACCATTTCGACCACTTCGATGGCTGCTTCGTCCGTCACGCGCAGCCCATCGACGAAGGACGAAGGGATGGACAACCGATTCAGCATCGAGCCGATCTGCGGGCCGCCGCCATGCACGACCACGGGATCGATGCCCGTCTGCTTCATCAAAACGATGTCCTGCGCGAAATGTTCGGAGACGCCGCCTTCCATGGCGTGGCCGCCATATTTCACCACGATCGTCCGGCCGTCGTAGCGAAGGATGAATGGGAGCGCCTCCACCAGCACGCGGGCGGTGGAGCGCCAGCGTGCCATGACCCGCAGATTGCGGTCCTGTCCCACATCGTCCTGCAACGCCATGCTTTGCCCGCTCCCGGTCGCGCCGCCCGGCTTATATCGCAACGGCTACGACGCGGCCAGCGCGGCGATATGCTCCCGCAATCCGTCGAGGCCCTCCCCGGTTGCAGCCGAGGTCGCAAGCACCTCCGGATATGCCGCCGTGCGGCGGCCCGCGATTGCCCTGCATTCCGCAATCGCTTGCTCGCGCTCTTCCGGCGACAGCTTGTCGATCTTCGTCAGCACCACGAGATAAGAAACGGCTGCTTCGTCGAGCAGGTCCATCGCTTCCGAATCGGTGGGCATGATGCCGCGCCGCGCGTCGATCAGGTGAGCGACGCGGCGAAGGTTGGGG
>Ga0208849_1001106_pt1 | contig 20443 bp, 18 predicted proteins | sample NGESurdeep072012_10_FD_184470 | JGI IMG/M metagenome (GOLD analysis project Ga0208849, IMG submission 184470) | Arctic peat soil microbial communities from Barrow, Alaska - NGEE Surface sample 53-3 deep-072012 (SPAdes) | ecosystem: Environmental > Terrestrial > Soil > Wetlands > Peat ... | reverse complement strand
GGGTGAGCCGCACCCCGCTGCGAGAGGCGCTTCTCGCGCTCGAGCGCGAGGGCTTCATCGTGTTCTCGCCGGCCGGCGCCGCGACGGTCGCCTCGCTCGACGTGCCCGACGCGCGCGAGATCATGGACGTGCGCGAGATGGTCGACGGACTCGCGGCGCGCCTGCTCGCCCAGCGCGGCATGCCGCCCGAGGTCGATCGCGCTTTGACCGCGCTGGCCGACGAGATGCGCGAACGCCTCGTGGGCCTGATCGGGCCCGTGGCGCGACGCATGTGGGTCTCGACCTTCCACGCCGCCTGTGTGCGCATGCTGCGGGCCCACGCCGATCGGCTGGGGTACCGCAAGGCCTTCACCATCTACGACGACGCCGACTCGCGCCGCCTTGTCGAGCACATCCTGCGCGATCTGAACATCGACGCCAAGAAGCTCCCCGCCCGGGGCGTGCAGGCGGCGATCTCGGGGGCTAAGGCCGAGCTGGCCGGCGCCGGCGCCTACGCCGAGGGGGCGCGCTCGGTGTTCGAGCGGCGCATCGCCGACATCTACCAGGAGTACGAGCAGCGCCTGTTCGCCGCCTCGGCCATGGACTTCGACGATCTGCTGATGCTCACCGTGCGGCTGTTCCAGAGCGCCCCCGATGTCCTCGACGGGTACCGGACGCGCTTCAAGCACATCCTTGTCGACGAGTTCCAGGACACCAACCGCGCCCAGAACGAGATCGTGCTCATGCTGGCGGCCGAGCACCACAACGTGTGCGTGGTGGGAGACAGCGACCAGTCCATCTTCGGATGGCGGGGTGCCGACATCCGCAACATCTTCGAATTCGAAGAGGCGTTCCCCGACGCGGCGGTGATCCCCCTCGAGCAGAACTACCGCTCGACCAAGACGATCCTCGACGCCGCCAACGCCGTGATCGCCAACAACGTGACCCGCGTGCCCAAGGAGCTGTGGACCGAAGGCGAGGCCGGCGGCCCCATCGTGCGGTACCGGGCCGAAGACGAGTACGACGAGGCCGCCTGGGTGGCCACCGAGATCGGCAGGCTGCGGGAGTTCGAAGGCATCGAGTACGGCGACGTGGCCGTCTTCTACCGGACCAACGCCCAGAGCCGCGCCCTCGAGGAAGAGCTCGTGCGCGCGGCGATCTCCTACAAGGTGGTAGGTGGCACCCGGTTCTACGACCGGCGCGAGGTGACGGACCTGCTCGCGTACGTGCGCCTGCTCGGCAACCCCTCCGACGAGGTGTCGGCCCGGCGCATCGTGAACGTGCCGCGTCGGGGGGTGGGAGATGCCTCGGTCGACCGCCTGGCCCAATGGGCCCGGGACCACCAGTGCTCGTTCGTCGACGCCTTGGACCATGCCGTCGAGGCGGGCGTGACCGGCAAGGCCGTGAAGGGGGCGGCAGAGCTGCGGGCACTGCTCGACGAGCTGCGACAGATGGTCGAACGCGGGGCGGGCCCCGGGGTCATCGTGGAGACCGTGGCCGAGCGCACGGGGTACCGCGCCGCCCTGGCGGCGGAGGACACCATCGAAGCCCACGGTCGCATGGAGAACATCGCCGAGCTGGCGGGGGCGGCCGGCGAGTACGACAGCCTCGACGAATTCCTGGAGTCGGTGGCTCTGGTGGCCGACAGTGACGAGCTCGACGCCTCTGACCGGCGCGTGTCGCTCATGACGCTGCACACGGCCAAGGGACTCGAGTTCCCGGCCGTCTTCCTAGTGGGTCTCGAGGACGGGGTGTTCCCCCACCTGCGCGCCCTCGAAGATCCCCTCCAGCTCGAGGAGGAGCGCCGGCTCTGTTACGTGGGCATCACCCGGGCCCGGCGGCAGCTGTACCTCACCCACGCCTGGAGCCGGACGCTGTGGGGCTCGACGAGCCATGCCATCCCCAGCCGGTTCCTGTCCGAGCTTCCCGCCGATCTGGTGCGTGACGTGGGCTCGTCGTGGAACAAGCGGCCCGACCCGCTGCGGGGCTCGTCGTGGTCGCGCCGACGCGTGGGGATGCGGGGACCGGCATCGGAGGATTGGGAGGGGGTCGACGAGCCGGCCGCCGGGCACGTCGACACCGGTCACGACGGCCACCACGGCACCGGCGAGTGGGCCCAGGACTTCCACGACCCCGACCCGTGGGGAGACTCCGAGCCCGAGCCCGCCGTCGCGCCCCGGCCGACGCCTCGCACCCGGCGCCCGGCGCCGAGCTCGGCCGGGGCCCGCGTGCCGGGCCGCACGAGCCGGCTGCCCAAGATGGCGGAGTGGCGCAACGGCACCACGCCGAGGCCGTGACCGCCCCGCCCCCCGGGCCCGCCCGTGGCGCCGAGGAGGCCGCCGCGCCGCGCGACTGGGACGGCGCCACCTACGACCGCATCGCCGACCCCATGACACGCTGGGGTGCGGAGGTGCTGGCGCGCCTGGAGCTGAGCGGCGACGAGATCGTCCTCGACGCCGGGGCGGGAAGCGGTCGGGTCACCGAGATGCTGCTCGAGCGCCTCCCCACGGGGCGTGCCGTCGCCTTCGACGCCGCCCCCTCGATGCTGGTCGAGGCGCACCGGCGCCTGGCCCGGTTCGAGGGGAGGGTGCGCTTCGTCGAGGGCGACCTCCTCGACCTCTCGCCCGCGCTCCTCGGCACGGACTCGCCCGTCGACGCCGTGCTGTCGACGGCCACCTTCCACTGGGTGCTCGACCACGACCGGCTCTTCGCCAACCTGGCCGCCGTCATGCGCCCCGGTGCGGTGCTCGCCGCGCAGTGTGGGGCGGCGGGCAACATCGCCAACCTCGTCGAGGCGGTGCGGTCCACGGGGACCGAGCGCGCCGGGCAGTGGTGTTACGCCACCCCCGAGGAGACGCGCGCCCGGCTGGAGCGGGCCGGCTTCGACGACATCGAGGTGTGGACCCACCCCGAGCCCACGCGTCTCGAACAGGGCGAGGAGCTCGAGACCTATCTCGAGACGGTGTGCCTCCGGACCCACGTCACCGGGATGTCGCGCCATGAACGGGCGCGCTTCCTCCACCAGGTGGCGGCGGCCATGGCTGAGCCTGTTATCGACTACGTGCGCCTCAACATCAGCGCCCGGCGTGGCCCCTGATCTCGATCCGTCGGTTCAGCCCGGGAGCCGGCGCCACAGCGCGCCCGGCAGCAGTCGCATCACGGCGAACACGAGCCGCAGCGGCGCCGGGGACCACACCACGGTGCTCGACCGTTCCATGCCCGCCACGACGTCGGCCGCCACGGCGTCGGGCGTGGTGGCGAACGGGGCGCGCTCGCGCCCTTCGGTCATCCTGGTGGCCACCCATCCGGGGCGCACGATCATGAGCGACACACCCGATCCCCGCAGGGCCTCGGCCATGCCCTGGGCGAAGGCGTCGAGCCCCGCCTTCGAGGCCCCGTAGACATAGTTGGCTCTGCGCACGCGGACCCCGGCCACCGACGACAGCACGACCATGCGGCCCTGTCCCTGGGCGCGCAACACCGCCGCCCAGGCCGTCATGACGGCGGCGGGCCCGGTGGTGTTGGTGCTGAGCACCCGGGCCACGCCGTCGAAGTCGCCCTCGTCGTGGGCCTGGTCGCCGAGCATCCCCGCGGCCACCAGGACCAGGTCGACCCGGCCTAGGCGCGCCGCTGCCTCGGCGACCACGACGGGGATGCGGGCCGTGTCGGTGACGTCGAGGGTCATGGTGTCGACCTCGAGGGGACCGAGGGCTGAGAGCTCCTTGGCCGCGGCGGCGAGGCCGATCTCGTCGCGGCCCACCAGCACGACGCGCCGGAGACGGCGCGCCACCAGGGACCGGAGCACTGCCCGGGCGATGTCGGAGGTGCCCCCCACCACCACCGCGCTCTGGGGCATGCCCAGGGAGTCGTTCATCCGGTCGCACCTCCCGACGCCGCGCCGGTGGCGGTCGCCGCCGTGGGCCGTCGCCGGCGCGCGGCGCGGCGCCGTGGCGGCGACGACACCAGGCTGAGCCGACGGGCCAGGTCCGACACAAGCGTGCCGGCGGGGTCGACCCGGGCCCGCGTGGCGCGCCACTCCGCCAGGCGCGGGTACATGGCCTCGAGCAGCTCGGGTCGAAGCCGCGAGTCCTTGGCCAGATAGACCCGGCCGCCGGCTCCGGCGACGATCACGTCCAGCGCGTCGAGCAGGGCCCCGAGCGAGGGCGGCCCCACGGGCAGGTCGAAGGCCAGGGTCCATCCCTCGATGGGGAAGGAGAGAGGCCCCGGGTCTCCGGGGCCGAAGCGTTTGAGCACGGTGACGAACGACGGCATGCGTTGGTCGCCGAGGCGCGTCACCACGTCTCGCAGGGCGTCCTCGGCGCCGAAGGGGACCACGAACTGGTACTGGACGAAGCCCCGGGGTCCGTACATCCGGTTCCAGTCGCCGACCCCGTCCAGAGGGTGGAAATACCCCGACATCGACTGCAGCTGACCGATGCGGGACCGGGGGGCCTTGCGGAACCACACCTCGTTGAACGCCGCCACCGTCATGGCGTTGAGGAGGCCCGAGGGTGGTGTCACCGGGACCCGGGCGCGCACGAGGGGGTCGAAGGCAAGCGCATCGGGTCGCCGGGCGGGGGGGAGCTCTTCGAGACTGGCGTGCTCAGCACGGGTGAGCACGGCCCGGCCCAGCTTCGAACCCCGGGCCAGGCAGTCGATCCACGCCACCGAGTAGCGGTAGTCGCCGTCGCGCGCCGTCATGCGGGCCAGGCAGTCGTCGAGGTTGTCGGCCCGTTCGGTGTCCACCCGCATGGTGGCGCTCTGCACGGGGAGCAACTGCAGGGTGGCGTCGACCACGATCCCGGTCAGGCCCATGCCGCCGGCGGTGGCCCAGAACAACTCGGGGTCGTCGTGGGGAGAGACCTCGATCCGCCCCGAAGGGGTGGCCAGGCTCAGGCGCGAGACATACGAGCAGAACGAGCCGTCGCGGTGGTGGTTCTTGCCGTGGATGTCGGCTGCGATCGCCCCGCCCACGGTGACGTGGCGCGTGCCGGGGGTGACGGGGACGAACCAGCCCCGGGGCACAAAGGCGCGCATCAGAGCGTCGAGGCTCGTGCCCGCCCCCACCCGCACCACGCCGCGGTCGAGGTCGGCCTCGAGTACGGCGTCGAGCCCGGTGACGTCGACGACGACGCCGCCGGCGACCTGGGCCGCGTCGCCGTAGGAACGGGCCAGCCCCCGGGCCACCACGCTGCGCCCGTCGGCCGCCGCGCTCGACAGAGCCCGGTCGACGTCCTCACCGGTGCGCGCCGAGATCACGTCGCAGGCGCTGGGCGCGGTGCGACCCCACCCTGTGAGGGCCCGGCGCGTGGTGGGCGCGCCATCGGGTGTCGGCGCCGAGCTCGTCACGAGTAGATGCCGACAGCCACCAGGGCCACCCACACCAGGCCGAGCAATTGCAGCATGCGGTCGCGCAGGGCCAACTCCTCGGGGGCGCCGCCTTGGCCCCGCGCGAATCGCAGCTCGACGTGCAAGATGGCGATCACGAACGGGACGATGGACAACTCGAACCAGATGGGGTGATGGCCGCGCCCCACCTGGGCCGAGCGCTCGAAGGCCCACAGGCAGTAGGCGCTCACCGTCACCGCCGCCGCCAGGAGGCGGACGGAGCGGAGGAACGCCTCGGGGTAGGCGTTCAGGGCGGGACGGTGGTCGCCGCGCTGCTCGCCCAGCTCGGTGTGTTCGGCGCTGCGCTTGCCCGTGACGATGAGCAGCGACCCGAACGAGGACACGATGATGAACCAGTCCGACAGCGGGACGCCGGTGGCGACCCCCCCGGCGATGGCCCGGAGCACGAAGCCCGACGAGACACAGGCCAGGTCCACGACGGGCTCGTGCTTGAGCCGCACCGAGTAGGCGGTGGTCACGGCCACGTACACGGCGATGACCAGGGCGAGATGGCTCCCGGCCAGTACCCACGCCAAGCCGATGGCCAGGGCCATGAGGACCGCCCCCACCGAGGCGGCGAGGGGACCGGGCACGATGCCCGCCGCGATGGGCCGCAGACGCTTGACGGGGTGGTGACGGTCGGCCTCGACGTCGAGGGTGTCGTTGACGAAGTACGTCCCTGAGGCGGCCAGGCAGAAGACCCCGAAGGCACCGGCGGCGTGGGCGGCCACGGTGCCGTGCGAGAGCACGCCGGCGGCGGCGGGAGCGGCGAACACGAGGAGGTTCTTCGCCCACTGGCGCGGCCTGGCGATGCGCAGCAACCCCGACCACCGCGTCGAGGACGGCGCCCTGGGAACGGACGGCTCGGGCTGTCCTTCCCACTGGCTGGTGACGGCGCGGACCATAGTTGTCGGGCCAACGGGCCGGAAGCGCATGGGCTGCCACCCGCTTGTGGCCGATCACGACGCTACCATGCGCCTCCGCCCTATCTTCGGCGGTTCCGGGCCGTTTGGCGCCTTCTCAGGCCGAGGTGCCTACACTCGGTGCCCGATGAAGCGTCCCTATCGGGTCGTGGTGGCCAAGCCCGGGCTCGACGGTCACGACCGAGGTGCCAAGGTCATCGCCCGCGCCTTTCGGGACGCCGGGTTCGAGGTGATCTACACCGGCCTGCACCAGACCCCCGAGCAGGTGGTCCAGGCCGTGGTCCAAGAGGACGCCGACGCCGTCGGGCTGTCGCTGCTGTCGGGCGCCCACCTCACGCTCGTCCCGCGTGTCATCGACGGCCTGCGGGCCCAGGGCCTCGACGACGTGCTCGTGATCGTGGGGGGGATCATCCCCGAAGGCGATATTCCCGCCCTCACGGACCTCGGCGTGGCGGCGGTGTTCACGCCCGGGGCGTCGCTCGACACCATGGTGCACTGGCTGGCCGACGCCCTCGACGGGCGCGAGGAGGCCACCGCCGGGGGCTGAGCCATGGACGTGGGCCACCCCAACGTGGGCCACCCAGGAAGTAGCGACGCAGCGGACGGGCGCCAGCCAACAAGGCGGCGGAGAGGAGCAGGAGCACCGGTGGATCTCTACGAGTACCAGGGCAAGCAGTACTTCGCCCGCTACGGCATCCCCGCGTCGCCGGGCGGCGTGGCCGACACGGTCGACGAGGCCGTGGTGCAGGCCGACGCAGCGGGGTACCCGGTCGTGGTGAAGGCCCAGGTGAAGGTGGGAGGCCGGGGCAAAGCGGGCGGCATCAAGCTGGCCAACGACGCCGACGAGGTGCGGACGTACGCGCAGGGGATCCTGGGCATGGACATCCACGGCCACGTCGTGCAGCGGTTATGGGTCGAGCACGCTTCGGACATCGCCCGCGAGTACTACGCCAGCTTCACCCTCGACCGGGGGGCGAAGCTCCACCTCTGCATGGTGTCGGCCAAGGGGGGAGTGGAGATCGAGGAGGTGGCCGCCACCGATCCGACCGCCATCGCCAGGCTGCACGTGGACCCCGTCGACGGCTTGTCCGTGGCGGCCGCTGCCGCCCTGGTGGCAGAAGCGGGCCTCGACGTCGAAGCCCGGGCGCCGGCGGCGGAGCTCCTCGTGGCCCTGTACCGGTGCTACGTCGAGGGCGACTGCGACCTGGCCGAGATCAACCCCCTCATCCTCACGACCGACGGGCGCGTCCACGCCCTCGACGCCAAGGTCACGCTGGACGACAACGCCGCCTACCGCCATCCGGAGTGGGAGCAGTTCGCCGGGACCGACACCTCCGACGAGCGTGAGCTGCTGGCCAAGGAGAAGGGCCTCAATTACATCGGCCTGTCGGGATCGGTGGGCATCATCGCCAACGGCGCCGGGTTGGCCATGAGCACCCTCGACGTGGTCACCCAGGCCGGGGGCACGGCCGCCAACTTCCTCGACATCGGCGGCGGCGCCAATGCCGACGTCATGGCGGCCGCGCTCGAGGTCATCAACACCGATCCGGCCGTGCGGTCGATCTTCGTGAACATCTTCGGGGGCATCACCCGCTGCGACGAGGTGGCCAACGGGATCGTGGAGGCGCTGGGGCGGGTCGACCTCCGGTCTCCCATCGTGTTGCGCCTCGACGGGACCAACGCCGAAGCGGGCCACGCCATCCTCGCCTCGCACATTTCTGATCGGCTCGTCGTGGACGAGACCATGCTCGGCGCCGCTCGGCGTGCCGTGGCGCTGGCGGGAGGAGACAAGTGAGCATCTTCGTCGACGAGAACACCAAAGTGATCGTGCAGGGCCTGACCGGGAGCCAGGGCCGCTTCCACGGCCTGCGCAACCGCGACTACGGCACCCAGGTGGTGGCGGGGGTGACCCCCGGCAAGGGTGGCACCGACGTGGACGGGGTTCCCGTGTACGACAGTGTCGGCGACGCCGTGCGCGCCACGGGGGCTGACGCCTCCTTCGTCGTCGTGCCCCCCAAGGGGGCGTCGGCGGCGATCCTGGAGGCCGCCGCGGCGGGCGTCAGCTTCATCGTGTGCATCACCGAGGGCATCCCCGCCCAGGACGAGGCGCGCTTCTACAACATCTTGCGCCGGGAGCACCCCGGGGTGCGCCTGCTCGGCCCCAACTGCCCCGGCGTCATCTCGCCGGGGAAGTGCAACATCGGCATCACCTCGGGTGACATCGCGCTCCCCGGGGGTCCCGTGGGCATCGTGAGCCGCTCGGGGACCCTCACCTACCAGGCGTTGCACGAGCTGTCCCAGCACAAGGTGGGCCAGACCACCTGCGTCGGGATCGGCGGTGACCCCGTGCCGGGCACGAGCTTCATCGACTGCCTGGCCGCCTTCGAGGAGGATCCCGACACCCGCGCCGTCATGATGATCGGGGAGATCGGCGGCTCGGCGGAAGAAGAGGCGGCCGAGTTCATCAAGGACAACATGTCCAAGCCGGTCGTCTGTTATGTCGCCGGGGTCACCGCGCCACCGGGGCGCAAGATGGGACACGCCGGCGCCATCATCTCGGGCTCCCAGGGCACCGCTCAGGCCAAGATGGCGGCGCTGGCCGACGCCGGGGCGACGGTGGCGTTGAACCCCACCGAAGCGGGCGAGCGCATGGTGGAGATCGTCAAGACCTTCGCCTGAGCACCAAGACCTGGTCTCGGAAGGCAGACCCCCGACAGGCCGCTGGTAGCGTGGCGAAGGTGCGCGTGGCCGTGCTCGTGTCGGGTGCCGGGAGCATCCTCGACGCCATGCTGGCCGAGAAGGTCCCCGTGGCACTCGTCTTGGCGGATCGATCATGTCGCGCCTTGGACATCGCCGGGGCCGCCGGTGTCGATGTCGAGCTCGTCGATCGCCGGGACTTCGGTGGCTACGGCGTTGGGTTCGACCGCTGGGCGTTCACGCGCCGGGTGACCGACGTGCTCCAGGCCCGTGACGTGGAGCTCGTGGCCATGGCGGGGTTCGGCACGGTCTTCGCCCGGCCCCTGTTCGACGCCTTCCCCAGCCGCATCCTCAACACCCATCCCGCCCTGCTCCCCGCCTTCCCCGGCTGGCATGCCGTCGAAGAGGCCCTCGGTGCCGGCGCGGCGGTGACCGGTTGCACCGTCCACCTCGCCACCGAGGAGACCGATGCGGGGCCGGTGCTCGCCCAGGAGGAGGTTCCCGTGCTCGCCCAGGACACGGTGGAGTCCCTGCACGAACGGATCAAGCAGTGTGAACGCCGCCTCTATCCGAGGGTCCTCAAGGAGTACATCGCCTCCCTGGTGGACGCGACACCAACACCGCCCATCTAGTGTCAGAGCGTGACGTGTCGGGCCTGCGATTCTTCGGAGACCGCTGATCGGGTGACGTGGCGATGAGGGCGTTGCTGTCGGTGTACGACAAGACGGGCCTCGTCGATTTCGCCACTGGGCTCAGCGGGCTGGGGTGGGAGCTGATCGCCAGCGGGAAGAGCTCGGCCGCCCTCGCCGACGCCGGGATCGCCGTGACCGAGGTGGCCGAGGTCACCGGGGCCCCCGAGATGCTGGGTGGCCGGGTGAAGACGTTGCACCCCAAGGTGCACGGGGGCATCCTGGCCGACCGCTCGAACCCCGCCCACCTCGCCGACCTCGAAGCCCAGCACGTCGAGGTCATCGACCTGGTGGTGTGCAACCTCTACCCGTTCTCCTCGGACCCGTCGATCGAACTGATCGACGTCGGCGGTCCCACCATGGTGCGGGCCGCCGCCAAGAACCACGCCCACGTCGGGGTGGTCGTGGACCCGGCCGACTACGCCGCCGTCCTGGAGGAGCTCCGGGCCCGAGGCTCGCTGTCGGACGACACGCGGCGGCGCCTGGCCCGCGCCGCCTTCGCCCACAGCGCCGCCTACGACGCCGCCATCGTGGAGTGGTTCGACGCCGGCGGTGCCGGCGGAGAGCCCGTGTTGCTCCCGCCCACCCTGCACCTGGCCCTGGAGCGGGCGGAGGAGCTCCGCTACGGCGAGAACCCCCACCAGCGTGGGGCCCGTTACCGCGACCGGACTCTGGCCACGTGGTGGGACGGCGTCGTCCAGCACGGTGGGACCGCGCTCTCGTACCTGAATCTGTTCGACACCGACGCCGCCTGGCGTCTGGTGTCCGAGCTGGGCGGCGGCCGAGAAGCGGCAGTGGCCATCATCAAGCACGCCAATCCGTGCGGCGCCGCGCTCGCCCCCACGCTGGCCGACGCTTATCGCCGGGCCCTCGAATGTGACCCGGTCTCCGCCTTCGGGGGGGTCGTCGCCCTGGGCGGCCCCTGCACCTTGGAGGTGGCTCGGGCCGTGGCCGAGGGCCCCCAGGCCGATGTGGTGGTGGCACCGTCGTTCGAACCCGACGCCGTCGAGGCCCTCGTGGCCCGGCGCAAGGCCACGCGGCTGCTCTCGGCCCCACCCCACCGTGCCGCCCCGGTGGAGCTGCGCAGCCTGGGGGCGGGCTTCCTGGTCCAGGACGCCGACCACCTCGCCACGACGCGCTCGGACTGGCAGGTCCCCACCAAGGTGGCTCCCACCGACGACCAGTGGCGCGACATCGAGCTGGCGTGGCGGGTGTGTGCCCGGACGTCGTCCAACGCCATCGTCGTCGCCGCCGGCGGCCAGGCCCTCGGGGTCGGGGCCGGGCAGCAGAGCCGGGTGGAGGCCGCCCAGATCGCCGTGGGCAAGGCGGGCGAGCGGGCCCGGGGCGGCGCCGCCGCCAGTGACGCCTTCTTCCCCTTCCGCGACGGGCTCGACGTGCTGGGCGCGGCGGGGGTGGCGGCCGTGGTCCAACCGGGTGGATCGGTGCGAGACGGCGAGATCGTGGCCGCCGCCGACGAGCACGGCATCGCCATGGTGCTCACCGGCGAGCGCCACTTCCGGCATTGAGGGGCAGGCCTTGACGGCCCGGGTCCTCGACGGCGAGGCCCTGGCGGCGCGCTTTCGGGCCGAGATCACCGATCGGGTGGCGCGGCTGCGGTCCGAGGGCATCCAACCCGGGCTGGGCACCATCCTCGTGGGCGACGACACCCCCAGCGAGCGCTACGTGGCGTTGAAGCACGCCGACTGCAAGGAGGTCGGCATCGCCTCGGTGCACGAGCACCTGCCCGCCGAGACGAGCCAGGAGGAGCTCGAAGCGGTGATCCGCCGGTTCAACGCCGATCCCGCCGTCCACGCCTACCTCGTCCAGCTCCCGCTGCCCAAGGGCCTCGACGAGGAGGCCGCCATGCTGCAGATGGACGACGCCAAGGACGTCGACGGACTGCACCCCGTCAACCTGGGGCGGCTGGTGATGGGGACGCCGGGGCCCCTGCCGTGCACCCCGGCGGGCATCATCGAGCTCCTCCACGCCTACGACGTGCCCGTGGAAGGGCGCCACGTGGTCGTCATCGGTCGGGGCATCACGATCGGCCGCCCCCTGGCCCTGCTCCTGGCCCTCAAGCGCCCGGGGTGCAACGCCGCGGTCACCGTGGTGCACACGGGCGTGGCCAACCTCGCCGAGCACGTCCGACGGGCCGACATCGTGGTGGCCGCGGCCGGCTCGCCCGGGCTGGTCACCCCCGACATGGTCAGGCCCGGCGCGGCTGTGGTGGGCGCCGGCACGACCTGGGAGGGCCGCAAGGTCCTGTCCGACGTCGAGGCGTCGGTGGCCGAGGTGGCCGGATGGATGACACCCCGGATCGGGGGGGTGGGCCCCATGACGCGGGCCATGCTCCTGCGCAACGCCGTGCGCGCTGCCGAGCGCAGCGCCTAGCGCAGCGCCTAACGCAGCGCCTGGCGCCGCTCCCCAGGCGCGGGCCAGGGACTACGGAACCGCCCGGCACTACAATGACCTGGTCATGGCCTTGATCTCGGAGATGCTCGAGCGCGGTGCCACCTACTCGTTCGAGTTCTTCCCGCCCAAGAACGACGCCGAGCAGGCCACCTTGGTCCGGACCCTGCGCGAGCTCGAGCCCCTGGGGCCGTCGTTCGTATCGGTGACCTACCGGGGGGGCCGCGAGTCCCGACAGCGCACCCACGACCTGGTGGCGGGGATGCTGCGCACCACCGCGCTCACCCCCATGGCCCATCTCGTGTGCGTCGCCCACACCCGCTTGGAGCTGGCCGAGATCCTGGTGTCGTTCCGCAAGGCGGGCGTGGAGAACCTCATGGCCCTGGGGGGCGACCCCCCCACGGACCCCTCGGCCGGGCCCGGTGAGCTGCTGCACGCCGTCGATCTCGTCGAGCTGGCCCGGGCCATCGGGGGGTTCTCGATCGGCGTGGCCGCCCACCCGGCGGGCCACCCGGCGTCACCCGACATGCGATCGGACCGGGACCTGCTCGCCGCCAAGCTCCGCCTGGCGGACTTCGGCGTCACACAGTTCTTCTTCGATGTCGACGAATACGTCGGGCTGATGCGGGACCTGGCGGCGCGGGGTGTGCACACCCCGGTCCTGCCCGGGATCATGCCCGTGACGGCCCTGCGGTCGGTGCCCCGGATGGCCGAGATGGGCGCCGCCCTCCCGGCCTGGGCCGTGGCCCGCCTCGAAGACGCGTCGGCCCGGGGCGGGGACGAGGCGGTGCGCCAGGCCGGGGTGGCCATGGCGACCGAGCTGTGCGAGAAGCTGCTCGAGGCGGGCGCGCCGGGCCTGCACTTCTACACGCTCAACCGCTCGAACGCCACCCGCGAGATCTACGCCGCGTTGGGGTTGTCGGCGAACGCTTAGGCTCGCTGGACATGGCACAGCGCATCACCATGAGTCCCGATGGGACCCTGCAGGTTCCCGACGAGCCCATCATCCCCTTCATCGAGGGTGACGGGACCGGCGTCGACATCTGGCCCGCCTCGCGCCTCGTCTTCGATGCCGCGGCGGCCAAGCACGGCCAGAAGATCGCCTGGAAGGAGGTCCTGGCGGGGGAGAAGGCCTTCAAAGAGACCGGTGACTGGCTCCCCGACAAGACCGTCGAGGCCTTCCGCGAGCACCTCATCGGCATCAAGGGCCCGCTCACCACGCCCATCGGCGGGGGGATTCGCTCGCTCAACGTGGCCCTGCGCCAGATCCTCGACCTCTACGTCTGCCTGCGCCCCGTGCGCTGGTTCACCGGGGTTCCCTCGCCGGTGCTGCGTCCCGAGAAGGTCGACATGGTGATCTTCCGGGAGAACACCGAGGACGTGTACGCCGGCCTCGAAGTCCAGGCCGGCACCCCCGAGGCCGAGCGCCTCGCCGCGTTCCTGCGCGACGAGCTGGGGTGGGAGATCCGGCCCCAGTCGGGCATCGGGATCAAGCCCATCTCCGAGTTCGGGTCCAAGCGCCTCGTGCGCGCCGCCATCCAGTACGCGTTGGGCCATGACCGCAAGAGCGTCACGCTGGTGCACAAGGGCAACATCCAGAAGTTCACTGAGGGCGCCTTCCGCAACTGGGGCTACGACCTCGTGCGCGAGGAATTCTCCGACGTGGCCGTGGGCTGGGACGACTGTGACGGCAAGCCCGGCGACAAGGTGCTCGTGAAGGACACGATCGCCGACATCACCCTGCAGCAGGTCCTCACCCGGCCCGAGGACTTCGACGTGATCGCCACCACCAACCTCAACGGGGACTACCTGTCGGACGCGTTGGCCGCCCAGGTCGGCGGCATCGGCATCGCCCCGGGCGGGAACATCAACTACGTCACCGGCCACGGCATCTTCGAGGCGACACACGGCACCGCACCCAAGTACGCCGGCCAGGACAAGGTCAACCCCGGCTCGTTGATCCTCTCCGGGGTGCTCATGTTCGAGCACCTGGGCTGGGCCGGGGCCGCCGCCGACATCGTGCGGGCGCTGGAGGCCACCATCGCCGACAAGATCGTCACCTACGACTTCGCCCGGCTGATGGACGGCGCCACCGAGGTGAAGTGTTCGGAGTTCGCCGCCGCCATCGTCGACCGCCTCTAACAGCCGGTAGCCTCGGCATCCATGTCCCCGTCGAAGACCCCAGTCCACGTCACCGTCACCGGCGCCGCCGGGCAGATCGGCTATTCGCTGTTGTTCCGCATCGCCTCGGGACAGATGTTCGGCGCCGAGCAGCCCGTGGTGCTGCGCCTGCTCGAGATCGAGCCGGCCATGAGCGCGCTCCAGGGCGTGGTGATGGAGCTCGACGACTGCGCCTTCCCACTCCTGGTCGGCATCGAGCCCACCGCCGACGCCAAGACCGCGTTCGACGGCACCTCGTGGGCTCTGTTGGTGGGCTCGATCCCCCGCAAGGCAGGGATGGAGCGCAACGACCTCCTGACCATCAACGGCGGCATCTTCGGGCCCCAGGGTGAGGCCATCGCCGCCCATGCCGCCTCGGACGTGCGGGTGCTGGTGGTGGGCAACCCGTGCAACACCAACTGCCTCATCGCCCGGGCGCACGCCACGGAGATCCCCGACGACCGGTTCTTCGCCATGACCCGTCTCGACCAGAACCGGGCCCAGAGCCTCCTGGCGCGCCAAGCGGGTGTGCCGGTGACCTCGGTCACGGGCGTGGCCATCTGGGGCAACCACTCCTCCACCCAGTACCCCGACTTCGAGAACGCCCGCATCGACGGCAAGCCTGTTCCCGACGTGATCGACGACGAGGCGTGGCTCCGCGGTGAGTTCATCGCCACGGTCCAGCAGCGCGGTGCGCAGATCATCGAGGCGCGCGGGGCATCGTCGGCGGCTTCGGCCGCCAACGCCGTGGTCGACTCGGTGCGCAGCATCGTCACGCCCACGGCCAAGGGCGACTGCGTGTCCCTGGCGGTGGTGTCCCACGGCGAGTACGGCGCGCCCGAGGGCCTCGTCTTCGGGTTCCCTGTCCGATCCGACGCCACGACGTGGCATGTGGTGGAGGGTCTCGGCCACAGCGACTTCGCGGCCGACCGCATCCGCGCCACCACCGAAGAGCTCGAGTCCGAGCGCGCCGCGGTGCGCCACCTTCTGGGCTGACCGTCACCACCCGTGCCCGACGCCCGCGCCGGGCCGCGAGGCGATGTGGTGAATCAGACGGTTGCGGGTACCGCCGGTTGCGGGATGTCGATTCCCATGCGCTGGAGGAAGGCGAGCTTCCGTGCCAGAGACTGACGCCAGGCCGAGAGGTCGGCTTCGTAGTGGGCCCGATCACCCTCTTCGTACGCATGTTCCAACTCGTCGAATGCAGCATCCTCCGCGTCGAGCAACTCGCGGTAGCGACGGAGGGCCTGGTCGTCCAGCACGCCGGGCACGGTCACGGAACCTCCCCTCGTCGGCCCTCTGTTCGAGAGCCGTTCCTCGTGTCCGACTGTACCCCCGTGGCGCGCTCAGTACTCGGTGAGATCCCGCAGCTTTTCGAGATGTGGTTGGACCTCGGCGAGCACCGCCTGCGCCTCGGCCAGGACCGACAGGTCCCCCCTGACCCGCACCCGGCCCGCAGCGATGGCCTCGCCCGGGGCGAGCTCGCCGGCCGCCATGGCCACGGCGTCGGCCCAGGTCAGGCGGATGGTCACCTCGGCGTCCTGCCCATCGGCGCCGGTCATGGTGACGCGTCCCTCCACGACGCGCAGGGTGGTGTGGACGTCGCCGTCCGGCCCCCCGGTCACCACCTGACCCATGCTGAAGCGCCCGTCGCGCACCGCCAGGCCCGCCTCGGGGCCCGGGGGGGCGATGACGACGTCGACCAGGGCGTGATTGAAGGCGTCGACCCACTCCGGACCGAGAAACCGCATCACGGGCGCGCCGTGCCCGACGATCCTGTCATGCCGGGTGACCCCGACACTCAGGCGTGGTCGGAGGCCGCCGGCGGGCGGGTGGGCTCTTCCTGACGGGTTGGCGCGTACTGACCGGGCGCGTCGAGCGCGGCCTCGACGGCGGTGCGCTTGGTCCGGCGCAGGATCTTGCGACCCAGCCACGCCACGGGGTCATAGGACGAGTCCACGACCCGCTCTTTCAACGGGATGATGGCGTTGTCGGTGATCTTGATGTGCTCGGGGCACACCTCGGTGCAGCACTTGGTGATGTTGCACATGCCCAGCCCCATGCGCTGGCGCAGGAGCTCGCGCCGGTCGTCGGTGTCGAGGGGGTGCGACTCGAGCTCCATGAAGCGGATGAACATGCGTGGCCCGGCGTAGGAGGCCTTGTTGTCCTCGTGGTCCCGGATGACATGGCACACGTCCTGGCACATGAAGCACTCGATGCACTTGCGGAACTCCTGACCGCGCTCGATGTCGATCTGCTGCATGCGGTAGGTGCCGTCGGCCTCGGGCTCGCGGGGCTTCAAGGGGGGGACCTGGCGGGCCATGACGTAGTTGAACGACACGTCGGTGACCAGGTCGCGGATGATGGGGAAGGCGCGCATGGGCGCCACCACCACGGGCTCGCCCTCGGGCAGCACGTCCATCCGGGTCATGCACATGAGCTTGGGCAAGCCGTTGATCTCGGCCGAGCACGAGCCGCATTTGCCCGCCTTGCAGTTCCACCGGCACGCCAGGTCCGGCGCCGGCCCGGCCTGGATGCGGTGGATCACGTCCAGGACCACCTCACCCTCGACGGCGGGCATGACGTACTCGGTGAACGTGCCACCCCCCTCGTCTCCCCGCCACACCCGCATCGTCACGTCGGCCATCAGTGAGGCTCCTCCTCGAAGAGCTCTTTGAGCTCCGCCGGCATCTCGAGCAGTGGCTCGGGCTCGAGCGTGTAGCGCCCCTCCGCGTCGATGCGTTGCACCAGGTTGACCTTCCCGAACTCGGGATCGGGTGACGGGTAGTCCTCGCGGGTGTGGCCCCCTCTGCTCTCTCGTCGTTCGAGGGCCCCCTTGGCCACCAGACGGGAGGTGGTGAGCATGGACGGGATGTCGGTGGCGAGGTTCCAACCGGGGTTGTAGGCGGGCCCGCCCGACACCGACAGCTTCTGGGCCCGCTCGCTCAATGTGTCGAGCTCGTCGAGCGCCTGGCGCAACTCTCTGTCGGTCCGGATGATGCCCACCAGCTCCTGCATCATCTGTTGGAGGTCGTGTTGGAGGTCATAGGGGCTCTCGCCACCGTCGCGCCCGAAGGGCGCCTCGGCCTCGGCCACCACCCCCGCCACCTCGGCCGCATCGGCACCGTGCGGAGCGCTGCGGCCCTGAGCGAACTCCGCCGCGGCCATGCCCGCCCGGCGGCCGAACACGAGGAGGTCCGACAGCGAGTTTCCCCCCAGCCGGTTGGCCCCGTGCATGCCCCCGGCCACTTCGCCCGCGGCGAACAGCCCCAGCACCGTGGACTGCTCGGTCTCGGCGTCGACGCGCACGCCCCCCATCATGTAATGGCAGGTGGGTCCCACTTCCATGGGCTGCGCCGTGATGTCGACGCCGGCAAGCTCTTTGAACTGGTGGTACATCGACGGAAGGCGGCGGCGAATCTCGTCCGCGCTGCGCCGGGTGGCGATGTCGAGGAACACCCCGCCGTGGGGCCCGCCCCGCCCCGCCTTCACCTCGGAGTTGATCGAGCGCGCCACCTCGTCGCGCGGCAGCAGCTCGGGGGGACGGCGGTTGTTGATGTGGTCGTCGTACCAGCGGTCCCCCTCCTCCTCGGTGTCGGCCGTCTCGGCCGCGAACATGGGGGGGATGTAGTCGAACATGAACCGCCGGCCCTCGGTGTTGCGCAGCACCCCGCCGTCGCCGCGCACCCCTTCGGTCACGAGGATGCCCCGCACCGACAGCGGCCACACCATGCCGGTGGGGTGGAACTGCACGCACTCCATGTCGATCAGATCCGCACCCGCCCACGCCGCCATGGCGTGCCCGTCACCGGTGGATTCCCAGGAGTTCGAGGTGTACAGCCACGACTTGCCGATGCTGCCCGTGGCGAGCACGAAGGCCTTGCCGGTGAAGCTCACCATCTCGCCGCTCGGTCGCCAGTACCCCACAGCCGTGGTCACCGAGCCGTCGGAGCCCTTGAGCAGCCGCAGGATCTTGCACTCCATGAACACGTCGATGTCGAGCGCGATGGCCCGCTGCTGCAGGGTCCGGATGAGCTCGAGCCCGGTACGGTCGCCGACGTGGGCGAGCCGTGCGTAGCGGTGACCGCCGAAGTCACGCTGGAGGATGCGGCCGTCCTTGGTCCGGTCGAACAGCGCCCCCCAGCGCTCCAGCTCGTAGATGCGGTCGGGTGCCTCCTGGGCGTGCAACTGGGCCATGCGCCAGTTGTTGAGCATCTTCCCGCCCCGCATGGTGTCGCGGAAGTGCACCTTCCAGTTGTCCTCGGACCACACGTTGCCCATGGCGGCCGCGGCGCCCCCCTCGGCCATCACGGTGTGAGCCTTGCCCAGCAACGACTTGCACACCAGGGCCGTGCGCTGTCCGAGCTCGCGGGCTTCGATGGCGGCCCGGAGCCCGGCACCGCCGGCGCCGATGACCACCACGTCGTAGTCGTGGCTCTCGTGGTCTTGACTCGCGTTCACAGGCACAGGACCGCTCAGAAGATCTTGGGGTCGGTGAACGCGCCGCTCGCCACAAGCCGCACGTACAGGTCGGCCAAGGCCACCATGGCCAGGCTGGCCCATGCGATCTGCATGTGCCGGGCGTTGAGAGGGGTGGCGAGCTTCCACAGCCGGTACCGGATGGGGTGCTTGGAGAACTCGTTGACCTGGCCGCCGCACAGATGACGACAGGCGTGACACGACGCCGTGTAGAGCCACAGCAAGGTGGCGTTGGCCACCAGGACGAGCGTGCCCACGCTGAGGCCGATCCCACCGTCACCGGGAAGGCGGAAGGCCATGACGGCGTCGATGGTGAGGACCACGTTCAACACCAGGGCCAGCACGAAGAAGTAGCGGTGCAGGTTCTGCAGGATGAGCGGGAACCGCGTCTCACCGGTGTAGCGGCCGTGGCCGTCGGCCACCGCACACCCCGGGGGGGACTGCCAGAAGCCTCGGTAGTAGGCCTTGCGGTAGTAGTAACACGTGGCCCGGAACCCGCCCGGGATGACCAGCGCCAGCAGGCCCGGCGAGATCTTCCACCAATTGAGGGCGAAGCTCCCACCCGCCCCGTGCACACAGCTCCCGGTGAGGCACGGGGAGTACAGCGGGGAGATGAGGTCTCGGTGCGCGGCGGCACCCACGTAGTAGTGCGAGTTCTGGAACACGGCCCACGTGGTGTAGACGACGACGACGGTCAGAAACGCCACCGTGGCCGCCGGGCTGCGCCACCAGCCGTCCCGGCGCAGCGTGCGGACCTCGGGCCCGCCCCGCACCCCGCCCAGCTCGACCGGCACCGGCTTGAGATCCTGGAGTGTCGTACTCACGCGCTCTTGTCCTCCATCCCATCTGCCGGCCCCGAATCTGCCGACTTCCCATGTGACGGCGCGCGCGGCCACCCCTGACACTTCGCACCGGCCCGGGTCGCCGCTGTCCGGTCGGACGCTGCGACGCTCCCGGGCTCTGACGGCTGATCATCTTTCCACTTCGGAGGGGGCGGGCACCAGAGTGCCGCCCTTTCGGGGACGCGGGGCGCAATCCGATCGCGCCGGGCCCCCGTCGGGGGTCGACCGGGCGCTGTAAAAGGGCGCGTCGGCGGGGCCTAGGCTCGGCCCATGAGCGCGACCCTCCCCCCCGACCCCCCGTCCGACCTTCCCTCCACCCTCGGCGAGCTCCGGGCGTCGGGATGGGAGTCGACGCCGGTCCACGAGGAGCTCCGCCGCAACGCCGCCGCCCGGATCGCCGGGGGCCAGGCGCTGGTGGACGGCGTCCTCGGGTTCGACGACACCGTGCTGCCCCAGCTCGAGAACGCCCTGCTGGCCGGGCACGACATCATCCTCCTGGGCGAGCGCGGCCAGGCCAAGACTCGCCTGGTGCGCTCCCTCACGTCGCTGCTCGACGAGTGGCTGCCGGTGGTGGCGGGGTCCGAGATCCGCGACGACCCCTACTTCCCGGTGTCGCGCCACGCCCGCGACCTCGTGGCCGAGGAGGGTGACGCCACCCCGCTGTCGTGGGTGCACCGGGATCTTCGCTTCTCGGAGAAGCTCGCCACGCCCGACACCTCGATCGCGGATCTCATCGGGGAGGTCGACCCCATCAAGATCGCCGAGGGTCGCTACCTGTCGGACGAATTGACCCTCCACTACGGGCTGGTCCCGAGGTCGAACCGGGGGATCTTCGCCATCAACGAGCTCCCCGACCTCGCCGAGCGGATCCAGGTGG
>Ga0208849_1001105_pt1 | contig 20455 bp, 15 predicted proteins | sample NGESurdeep072012_10_FD_184470 | JGI IMG/M metagenome (GOLD analysis project Ga0208849, IMG submission 184470) | Arctic peat soil microbial communities from Barrow, Alaska - NGEE Surface sample 53-3 deep-072012 (SPAdes) | ecosystem: Environmental > Terrestrial > Soil > Wetlands > Peat ... | reverse complement strand
GGGGTCGGCGTCGGCGGACACGTCGGCGACGGCGCGATGCGCCCGACAACCGACCGAGGACCAGTCGGCGACGTTCTGCTGCCACGGCTGCGCGAGGAACACGACGCTGCAGCCACCTCCGCCGGCGCCGTGCCCGTCGGGGACGCCGTTGCGTTCGCCGCCGTCGTTCCATACCGTCTCTTGCGCCCACAGCCCTGCTTCGGTCAGCAGCAGCCGCGTGCCGCCGACCGCGATGACGTCGGGCGAGGACGCGGGGAAGGAGGCGAAGCCGCGTTCGCTGCTGTTCGAGGCCGTCCAGCTCAGATATCCGTCGTCGCCGGCCGAGGCCGTGATCACGATCCCGGGGTGGTTGAAGGCTTCGGTGCCAGGCACGCATTCGCGCACCAGCGCTTGGACGCACTCTGGGCCGCCCCACGAGTTCGAGATCTCGGTGGCGCCGAGGCCCGCGGCGGCGCGCTCGGCAGCTTCGAGGTCGGCGTAGCTTGTCGATTTGGCCTCGACGAGCGCGATGTGGCAGTTCTGGCAGATCGCGTGGGCGGTCTCGATGTCGAGCGAGATCTCAAGGCCCCAGCCTTCGGCCTGTTCTGCTCGCTGTTTTTCTTCGGCGTTTTTGCTTTTCCGCGCGCTTTCCAGCTTCGCCGTCGTTTCCGGGAACGGCAGGCCGGTCGTTTTGCCTTCCTGGTTGTACTGCGTGAAACAGCCGCCGCCACCACACGGCGGCAGTCCGAATTCGCTGCTGTAGGTCGCGAGGTCTTCGGCGGCCGTCGGGTCGTTGTAGGCGTCGACCAGCGCGATCGTCTGCGAGGGCGGCGCTTCTTCCGGCAGTTCGTAGGCGGAGTGCAGCTGTGCGGGGGTGTAGCCGACTTCGCCCAGCGCCGGCGACGGCGCCGGCTGCGGCGAGGCACCGCTCGCACTCGCGCCCGCTCTCGCGGCGCTTGCCCCGTGGAGTGAGCTCACCCGTCGCACGAGCCGCAGCGCGAGGCAGCCCGCGTGACCGAACGCCGGCGGGGCACAGGCCGGTTGCACCGTGTACGCGGACGGCTGGAGCTGGGGGAGAGCGGCTGCTGAGGCGACGCCAGCCCAGGACAGGCACAGTCCGACCGCAAACGCGAGCGGGATCAGCGCTGTCTTGTGGAGCTTGGGCGAGGTCATTCGTCTGCGCTGCTCCGTGTACGTATCGGCTTTTGCGCCTGGAGCTTGAGATATCGACGTAGCGTCGGCCGCACAGGCAACTGGTCACGAGATCGTCACAGCGTGGTCACGACAGCGTCACTTCGGGACGGGCCGACGCTCGCGATCATGATCGCCGGGACGGTGGGATACGGCATGGAGCACGGCCCGCCTGAGAGAGGGCCGGCTCCATCGGCGCACCGAACCGCGCAGGGCGCACCGAACGGGGCGGGATACGAGCCCCGCCCCGTTCGCCATTAGGCTGATGACGGTGCCATCTCCGTTCGGCTTCCTGCTGACGTCGGAGCCGCCCGCCCGCAGGGTGGGTGCGATCGTCGCGCTGGTCGCGGTGGCGCTGTCCACGCTCATCGTCTACCCGCTGGCGCACGTCGCGCCGGTGGTCTCGCTGAGTGTCGTCTACCTGCCCGTGGTGTTGGTCGTGTCGGTCGCGTGGGGCGCGTGGCTGGGCATCGCTACCGCGGTCCTGAGCGCGGCGGCGCTCAACTTCTTTCACCTCCCACCGGTCGGGCACTTCACGCTGCGTCAATCAGGGGACTGGGTTGCGCTCGCCGCGTTTCTGGTGGTCGCAATCGTGGCGAGCTCCGTCGCCGAGGTCACGCGTGCCCGCACACGTGACGCCGAGGAGCGCCGCCAGGAGGCGGACCTTGCGGCGGAGATGGCTCGGCTGCTGCTGCGTGGAGACAACCTCGCCGAGGCGCTGCCCACTGCCGCGGCGCGTCTGGCACAGACGCTCGAGTTGAGCTCCGCGGCGATCGAGATGGACACCGTCGAAGGCGACGGGCGCCGGATCGCGTTTCCGCTGCGCGAAGGGCCGAACCGGCTGGGCACGCTGCTGGTCGGCGCCGGAACCTCGGAGGCAAACTTGCGCAGGCTGCAGGAGCGCATCGTGCCGGCGCTGGAGGCGCTGCTGAGCGCTGCGCTCGAGCGCGAGACGCTGCTCGGCGGCGTGGTCGAGACGGCGGCGCTGCGACGGGCGGACACGGTCAAGACTGCTCTGTTGCGAGCGGTCTCGCACGACCTGCGCTCGCCGCTGACCGCCATCTCGGCCGCAGGCGAGGCGGTCGGCTCGCCCTCGCTCTCGCCCGAGGAGCGGGCCGAGATGGCGGCCGTGATCCAGGAGGAGGCAAAGCGCCTGGCGCGACTGGTCGACAACCTGCTCGATCTCTCGCGGCTCGAGGCCGGCGCGGCAGAGCCCCGCAGGGAGTGGACCTCGATCGAGGAGCTCATCCGTGCAGCCGCATCCGAGGTGGGGGGTGCTCCAGCGGCTTTCAGCCTCTCAATCGACCGCGAGCTGCCGCCGGTGAGCGTCGACCCGGTACAGATGGAGCGCGCGTTTGTGAACGTGCTCGAGAACGCGCGACGCCACTCCGGCGGGCACCCGGTGTCGGTACGGGCTCGCGCGGTGCGGCGGCTGGCGGGCACACGCGCAACGGCTGCCTCGGAGGAGCGTGATCTCGAGGAGTCGCCGCGCACGCACACGTCGGGCGACCGCGTCATCGTGCGCATCGTGGATCGCGGCCCTGGCATCCCGCCGGCCCAGCTCGAGCGTGTGTTCGAGCCGTTCTACCGTGCCGGCACTCAGAGCAGCGGCCACCGTGGATCGGGACTCGGGTTGGCGATCGCCCGCGGCTTCACCGAGGCGAACGCCGGGTCGCTGCACGTCGAGTCGCTCCCCGGCCAAGGCGCGACATTCGTGTTCGAGCTGCCGCTCGATGCGCCCAGCGAGCGGGCTGCTCCCGACGAGCCGCCCGCCGAGGGCATCGCGCAAACGGCGCACGTGCACGTCTCACCGGCCGGTGGCCGAGAGCTGGCCACGTGAGCACGCGAGGGCCGGCCGAGCCGGTCCGCAAGCCACGCGTGCTGGTGGTCGATGACGAGCCGCAGATCGTCCGCGCGCTCAAGGTGGTGCTGCGTGAGGCAGGCTTCGAGGCGGTGCCGGCGGAAACCGGCTCGGAGGCGCTCGATCTCGCGGCGGTGCGCCCGCCGGACGCGGCGATCGTCGACCTCGTGCTGCCGGACCTCGACGGGATCGCCGTGACTCGCACGCTGCGCGAGTGGAGCGAGATGCCGATCCTGGTGCTCTCGGCCGTCGGCGAGGAGGAGCAGAAGGTGAGGGCGCTGGAGGCGGGGGCGGACGACTACATCACCAAGCCGTTCGGCGCGCGCGAGCTCGTCGCGCGGTTGAACGCTGCGCTGCGCCGTGCCACGCGCGGCGAGGAGGAGCCGCGGATTGTGGTGGACGGGTTGGAGATAGACCTCGCGGCGCGCGTCGTCCGCCGCGACGGCGAGCCGGTTCACCTGACGCCGATCGAGTTCGACCTGTTGCGCGTGCTGATACGCAACCGGGGCAGGCTGATGACCCACCGCAAGCTGCTGGCCGAGGTGTGGGGAGCAGAGTACGTCGATGACATCCAACCGCTTCGCACTCACATCGCGCGGCTGCGCGCGAAGATCGAGCCCGACGGCCAGGACGGCGCCGGTGGGGCGGGTGGGCCTCGATTGATCGTCACCGACCCGGGCGTCGGTTACCGCTTTTCCGGGTGAGCCGAGCGGCATTTAGGCCGCCGTTACGAAATCGTTATGTGTCAGGCGGGATTCGTTACGCGTTCGTGACGCGCGGGCGCCCATAGTGCTCGCATGGATGTTGTTTACATAGTTCTCGGGGTCGTGATGTTCGCGATCCTGCTGGCGATGATCGAGGGCATCGACCGCGTATGAGCCTGTCACCTCCGCTGGGCTACTTCGTCGCGCACATGAGCGGCTCCGATTTCTTCGGCCTCGTCGTCTCGGTGCTCATTATCGCCTACCTCTTCTACGCCCTGATCCGCGGCGAGAAGCTATAGATGACGTTCGCCGGCTGGTTCACGATCGTTGCGTTCGTGCTCGTGCTGAGCGCGCTCGCGTTTCCGCTCGGCAGCTACATGTCGAGGGTCTACACGGGTGAACGGGTTTTCCTGTCACCGATTTTTGCGGGGCCTGAGCGCTTTCTCCTTCGCATGATCAGGGTCGATGCAGAGCGTCAACAGGACTGGAAGGCCTATGCGAAAAGCCTGATCGTCTTCTCGCTCGCGGGCTGGATCTTTCTGTACATCGTCCTGCGTACGCAGGACGCGTTCTTCGTACCGCACGCGCTCAACCCGCTCGGCTTCCACTCGGCCCCGGCGAACGTCACTTTCAACACCGTCTCGTCGTTCATGACGAACACCAACTGGCAGTACTACGGCGGCGAGACGACGATGACCTACCTCAGCCAGATGATCGGACTCACGGTGCAGAACTGGCTGTCGGCCGGTGTCGGAATCGTTGTGGCCGTCGCGCTCGTGCGGGGAATCATCTCGCGCAGCGGCAAGGGCCTCGGCAACTTCTGGCAGGACATCGTGCGAACGGTCCTGTACGTGCTCGCGCCGCTGTCCGTCGTGATCGCGCTGGTGCTCGCCTCCCAGGGCGTGGTCGCGAACATCTCCAACTACCTCCACGTCCACACGATCACCGGGCTCAGCCAGACGATCGCGATGGGACCGGTCGCCGGCCAGGAGGCGATCAAGCTGCTCGGGACGAACGGTGGTGGCTTCTTCAACACGAACTCGGCGCACCCGTTCGAGAACCCCAACCAGTTCACGAACTTCTTCGAGATGCTCGCAGTGTTGATCATTCCGGCGGCGCTGATCTTCATGTACGGGCGCATGACGGGCAACCGCCGCCAGGGCTACGCGATCTACGCAACGGTGATGTTCATGTTCGTCGGCGCGGTGATCGTGGCGTATGTCGCCGAGGCGCACGGCTCACCGGCACAACATGCGGCAGGGCTGCACACGGGGGTGATCTCTGGCTCTGGCGGCGGCAACCTCGAAGGCAAGGAGCAGCGCTTCGGGATCGCGGGCTCGGCGCTGTTCGACGTCGTCACCACTGTGACCTCGTGTGGCGCGGTCAACAGCGCCCTCGAGTCGTTCACGGGAATCGGCGGAGCCGTCCCGTTCGCCAACCTGTCAGCGAGCGAGGTGATCTTCGGCGGCGTCGGCACGGGCCTGTACTCGATCCTGCTGTACGTGCTGCTGGCGGTGTTCCTCGGTGGGCTGATGGTGGGGCGCACGCCCGAGTGGCTCGGCAAGAAGCTCGAGGCGAAAGAGATAAAGCTCGCCGGCCTGGGCATCCTGATCACGCCGCTCGCGGCGCTGTTCTGCACGGCGCTCGCGGTCGCGAACAAGTCAGGGCGTGCGTCGATCGCCGAAGTCGCCACCTCCGCCAAGCTGGGAGTGCACACGCCGCAGGGATTCTCCGAGACGTTCTACGCTTACCTCTCGCAGGCGAACAACAACGGTTCGGCGTTCGCCGGCTACACCGGGCTCATACAACCGAACGCCGGCAACCTCGGCGCTCACGGAATCACCTTCGCCGATGTGCTCGGCGGCTTCGACATGATGTTCGCGCGCTATGCGCCGATCCTGTTCGCGCTGGCCGTCGCCGGCGCGCTCGCCGGCAAGCGCGTCACGCCGGCCGGCCTCGGCACGATGCGTACCGACAACGGCACGTTCGTCGTGCTGCTGATCGGCGTGATCATCCTCGTCGGCGCGCTCACGTTCTTCCCCGCCCTGCTGCTCGGACCGATCGTCCAGGGCCTGACCGGACACCTCTACTGACATGAAACCCTGGCTTCGCGACGCCGTCACGTCGATCATCGCGGTCATCGTGTTCGCGATCCTGCTCGGGCTCGTCTATCCCCTGGCGATCACCGGCATCAGCCAGGTCGCGTTCCCGGGCGACGCCAACGGGCAGAAGGTCTACGTCAACGGCAAGCTCGTCGGCTCGAAGATCATCGGCCAGAGCTTCGCCAACCCCGTGCTCGGTAAGAACGGCAAGCCGGAGGAAAAGGAAGAAGAACTCGTCACCGAACCCGATCCGCTGTATTTCCAGTCGCGTCCATCGGCGACGGAAGGTGGGGCGTACAACGCCGCGGCCAGCACTTTCTCCAACCACGGGCCCAACAGCGTGATAACCAAGGAAGCCGACGAAGAAAACATCAAGACGTACCTGGAACTGAACAAGAACCCGGCAACCAAGGCCGAATACGACCCAGGCTTGAACGTGGGCAAGATCCCGGTTGACGCCGTCAACACATCGGGCTCGAACCTGGACCCTGAAATCTCGAGCGCGAACGCCAGGATCCAGGCTTACCGGATAGCGGCGGTGCGCCACCTGTCGCTGGCGACGGTTGACGGCCTGATCGCCAGATACACCTCGGGGCGCGGGCTCGGCTTCTCCGGTGAAGAAGGCGTGAACGTGCTCGAGCTCAACCTCGCACTCGACCGTCTGACAGGAGCGAAGAGCTGATGTCCGCCCAGATCCCGGCCACTCAGGAACGACAGGCGATCTCGCTGTTCCAGCGCGACATCGTCCTGCGCGCGCTGATCGACAGCTTCAAGAAGCTCGACCCCCGCGTGCAGATCCGCAACCCCGTGATGTTCGTGGTGGAGATCGGCGCGCTGATTACGACAGTGACATGGTGCATCCAGCTCGGCGGCGGCGAATCGCTCGGCGGGCATGACCCCGCCTGGTACACGTTCACGATCGCGATCTGGCTGTGGCTGACGGTTGTGTTCGCGAACATGGCGGAGGCGTTTGCCGAGGGTCGGGGCCGCGCCCAGGCGGCGACGCTGCGCGCGATGCGCAAGGAGACCGTTGCGAAAATGCGCGACGGCTCCACCAAGGCGGCCGCGGAGCTCACGCGCGGCGACATCGTGATCGTGCCCGCAGGCGAGCTGATCCCGGGCGACGGGACGGTGATCGAGGGCATCGCGACCGTGGACGAGTCGGCGATCACGGGCGAGTCAGCGCCGGTGATCAGGGAGTCCGGCGGTGATCGCAGCGCCGTGACCGGCGGCACGCGTGTCACCTCGGATCGGATCGAAATCGAAATCACGCAGGAGCCCGGGCAGTCGTTCCTGGACCGGATGATCGCGCTGGTCGAGGGCGCCGAACGACGCAAGACCCCCAACGAGGTCGCGCTGAACATCCTGCTCGCGGCGCTGACGCTGATCTTCATGATCGTCGTCGCGACGCTGCGTCCATTCGGCCTGTTCGCCGGGACCGCGATCTCGGAGACGACGCTGATCTCGCTGCTCATCGCGCTGATTCCGACGACCATCGGCGCCCTGCTGAGCGCGATCGGGATCGCGGGCATGGACCGTCTCGTCCGCCGCAACGTGCTCGCGCTCTCCGGTCGTGCGGTCGAGGCCTCCGGCGACGTGGACGTGCTGCTGCTCGACAAGACGGGCACGATCACGATCGGCAACCGGCTGGCGTCGGAGTTCGTGCCGATGCCCGGCGTGGCCGAGTCCGAGCTGGCGGAGGTGGCGCAGCTGGCCTCGCTCGCGGACGAGACGCCCGAGGGACGCTCGATCGTCGTGCTCGCCAAGACGTATGGCATTCGCGAGCACGACATGACGACGCTGCAGGCCGAGTTCGTGCCGTTTACCGCGCAGACGCGGATGAGCGGCGTCGACATCGACGGCCAGCAGCTGCGCAAGGGCGCCGGCGACGCGATCATCGATCTCGTCCGCTCCGAAGGCGGCTCGCCGCCGCCGGAGCTGCAGGCCGAGCTCGACCGCATCGGCAACGAGGGCGGCACGCCGCTGGCGGTCTCGCGCGACAGCCAGGTCCTCGGCGTGGTGTATCTCAAGGACACGATCAAGGAGGGCATGAAGGCGCGCTTCGACCAGCTGCGCGCGATGGGCATCAAGACCGTGATGGTCACCGGCGACAACCGCCTCACGGCCGCCAAGATCGCCGACGAGTCAGGCGTCGACGACTTCCTCGCGGAAGCCACCCCCGAGCGCAAGCTCGCCTTGATCCGCGAGCAGCAGCAGGACGGGCGGCTCGTTGCGATGACCGGCGACGGCACCAACGACGCCCCGGCGCTGGCGCAGGCGGACGTCGGCGTTGCCATGAACACGGGCACCCAGGCCGCGCGCGAGGCGGGCAACATGGTCGACCTCGACTCCAACCCGACGAAGCTGATCGAGATCGTCGAGGTCGGCAAGCAGCTGCTGATCACACGTGGCGCGCTGACGACGTTCTCGATCGCCAACGACGTCGCCAAGTACTTCGCGATCCTGCCGGCCGTGTTCATCTCCACCTATGCGCTCACCGCGGGTGAAAAGGGCCCCCTGCACGTCCTCAACATCATGTCGCTGGGCGACCCCAGGAGCGCGATCGTCTCGGCGATCATCTTCAACGCGCTCGTGATCCCGATGCTGATCCCGATCGCGCTGAGGGGGGTGCGCTACCGCCCGATCGGCGCGAGCGCGCTGCTACGGCGCAACCTCTGGATCTACGGTCTCGGCGGGATCGTCGCGCCGTTCATCGGCATCAAGCTGATCGACTTGATCGTGCACAACCTCCTCGGGGGATGAGCAGCGAGCGCGTCGCGACCGACGCGAGCGCGCGCCCCGACTGCCATGGCTGCTCCCGCCGAATCCCGTCGCGGTCGCCACAAGGTCTTCATCGGCATGGCGGCCGGCGTCGGCAAGACCTATCGCATGCTGCTCGAGGGACGCGCTGAACTGGATGCGGGTCACGACGTCGTGATCGGCCTGCTCGAGACGCACGGCCGCGCGGACACCGCCAACGTCGCCGAGGGTCTGGCGATGGTGCCGCGCAGGCGCGTGAGATACCGCGACACGGTCGTCGAAGAGATGGACCTGCCGAGCATCCTGCGCCGCGCGCCGGAGCTCTGCCTGATCGACGAGCTCGCCCACACGAACGTCCCCGGCACCGAGCACGCCAAGCGCTTCGAGGACATCGAGGCGGTCCTCGATGCCGGGATCGACGTCCTCTCGACGCTCAACGTGCAGCACCTCGAGTCGCTCAACGACCACATCACAGAGCTCAGCGGCGTGCGCGTGCGCGAGACGATCCCCGACGCGATCCTCGGTCGCGCCGACGAGGTGGTGCTGATCGACCTGACGCCAGAGGCGCTGCTCGACCGGCTGCGCGCCGGCAAGGTCTACCCGGCGGAGCGCATCGACGCGGCTCTGAACAATTTCTTCAAGATCGAGAACCTCTCGGCGCTGCGTGAGGTCGCGCTGCGCCAGGTGGCCGAGGAGGTCGGCGCCAAGCGCCTGACGACAGAGCTCGTCGGCTCGCGCGAGGAGAGCCTCGCCGCGGATGCTCCCCAGGCGGTGGGCGAGCGCCTGCTCGCGCTGATCGAGCCCTACCCGGGCGCCCAGCGCCTCGTCCGCCGCGCGTGGCGCTCGGCGCAGCGTCTCGGCGCGGGGCTCGACCTGCTGTGGGTCCGTGTGCCCGGCAAGCAGCTCTCCGAAGAGGAACAGCGATCGCTCGCGGCGCTGCGCCAGCTCGCGTCGGTGCTCGGGGCGCGGATGATCGAGGAGGAGTCCGACGACCTCACGAACGCGGTCGCGGAGGTCGCCTCGCGGCGCGGCACCACCTACATCCTGATCGGTGGCTCGCGTCCGGCGCGCGGGCTGGCGCGCCTGCGTACGCCCCTGCCGCAGCGGCTGATGCAGCGGCTGCCCGGGGTCGACGTGCGCATCGTCGCCGACCGCTCGCGGCGCCCGAACGGCTCGAGCGGCTCGAGTGGCTCGAACGTGGAGAGCGTATGAGCGTCGCCGTGGTCGTGATCGTCGGCTGCGCCGGCGCCCTGCTCGGGATCGGTGCGGGCTACTGGCTGCCACCGCACGGGCGGCGCCCGGCGCGAAACCGTCTGTTGCCGGAGGGTCGCCGGATCCTGCTGCCGTTCACCGGTGAAGAGATCTCCCGTCGCTCGTTCGAGGCGGCCGTGCGCCTGGCGAAGGCCGAGAACGCGACGATCATGCCGGCGTTCCTCGCGCAGGTGCCGATGAGCCTGCCGCTGGAAACCGCCCTGCCGGTGCAATGCGCGCGCGGGATGCCGCTGCTCGAGGCGATCGAGCAGCGCGCCTCCTCGCAGGGCGTGCCCGTGGACTCGCGCGTCGGTCGCGGGCGCTCGGCGCGTGACGCGCTGCGCAAACTGCTCGATCAGGAGCACTTCGACCGCATCATCGTCTCCGCCGACGAAGATCCGCGCGCGGGACTGAGCTACGAGGATCTGCGCTGGATGCTCGACCGCGTGCCGGCCGAGATCCTGATCCTGCGCCCGGCGCCCGAGGACACCCGGCGGATCTCCACGGAGACGCTCACGGGTCACTTCTGAGCGTGGCGCGTAGCTCCTCGTCGACACGCTCGACCGCGCGGAAGAGCCTCACGACGCTGCGCTTCGGCTTGCTCGCGCAGGCGTTCACCGTCTAGATGGCCTGTGGCGGCGCCCGGTATCGTAGCCGGCCGGTGAGCCGGGAAGACTGGTCGGCAGCGATTTCGTGCTGCCCGATCACCATGTGCGTTCCCCTCCACCTTCCGATCCGCGTCGCGCGGCACACGCTACCTGAGCCGGCCGGGATGGTGTCCCGGTGAGAATCCAGCCGCCGCTGCCTTCGGCGTGGCGGCGCGAGGCGCTGCGGACGAACCTGTGGCTCGTGCCGACGGTCGAGATCGTGCTCGCGGTCGCGCTGTTCGCCGGCACCTACGCGCTCGACCGGGCGGCCTACGACGGTTCGCTTGACTTTCCCTCGTGGGTGATCAGCGGCACCCCCGACGCGGCGCGCCAGATCCTGACGACGATCGCCGCCGCGGTGATCACGGTCGTGACGCTCGTGTTCTCGATCACGATCGTGACGCTGACGCTGGCCTCGACCCAGTTCGGGCCGCGCATGCTGCGCAACTTCATCCGCGACCGGATAACCCAGCTGACGCTCGGCAGCTTCGTGGCGACGTTCGTGTACGCGATCCTGGCGCTGATCTCGATCGGTCCGGGGTCGCACGGCGAATTCGTCCCGCATCTGTCGATCACGGTGACGATGGCACTCGTGATCGCGGACGTCGGCGTGCTGGTGGTGTTCATCGACCACATCGCAAAGTCGATCCAGCTGCCGCAGGTGATCGCGAGCATCGCCGGCGACCTGTCGCGCGCGATCGAGGCTGAGGTCGCGCCAGCTGCCGCCGACGCGCCGAAGTCGGGCCCGTCGCTGTCGGAGATGCTCGTACGACTCGATGAGGACAGCGGTGTGGTGGCCGCGCCCAGCAGCGGCTATCTGCAGTACGTCAGCATGAGCACGCTGATCGAGATCGCCAGCCGCAGCCACGCGGTGATCCGGCTGCTGCGCCGTCCAGGTCACTTCGTCGTCGAGGGTGAGCCGCTCGCGAACGTCTGGCCTGCCGCCGCCGCGCCCGGTGTCGCCCGGGCGCTCGGCGGCGCACACGCGACAGGCCCGCACAGAACGCTCACGCAGGACCTGTCGTTTGCCGTGGACCAGCTCGTGGAGATCGCGATCCGAGCTCTGTCGCCGGCTGTCAACGACACGTTCACCGCATTGGCGTGCATCGACTGGTTGGGTGACGGCCTCGGCAAGATCGCACAGCGCTGGCGGCCGGCGACGGTCCATCGCGATGGTGCCGGGCGCGTGCGGGTGATCGCGGTGACGGTCAACTTCGACCGGCTGCTGCAGCGTGCGCACGACAAGGTGCGCCAGGCCAGCCGCGGCATGCCGGCGGTGATGATCCGCCAGCTGGACGGGCTCGCCAAGGTGATGGTCCACACGACCTCGGTCGAGCAGCGCGCGATGGTGCTCGAGCAGGCGGCGATGATCATGAACGGCTGTGAGGAATCTGTGCCTGAGAAGTCCGATCGCGCGGACGTGCGCCGCCGCTACGACGCGGTCTTGGCCTCGATGTCCGACGCCGCCAGATCGCCTGAGGACTGAGCGTCCGATCGATCGCTGGGCTCGCGGCGCGCCAGCCACCTTACGCCCGGCGTGGCGCTCGCGCCGTGCACGAGGATCGAGGCGAACACGGCGAGCGCCGCGAGGTTGAAGATCCGCTCGCCCGCGTCGACCTGACGGGAGAGCACCAACAGCGAGAACGCCATCGTGGCGACGCCCTTGGGGCCGAACCACGCCATGAACGCCTTGCTCGCGTTGCTTATGCGCGTGCCGGCGAGCGCCACCCAGATCGCGAGTGGCCGGGCAAGTAGAAATGTCGCGGCGACGACGGCGATCGCGGCCCAGCCGTCGGCGAACAGGCCGTGCAGCGTGAGCAGTGAGCCGAACACCACGAAGATCGTGAGCTTGACGATCTCGACGACCTCCTCGGCACGCTCGGCGAAGCACCTGCGCAGGTCCGCGCGCCGGTTGCCGACGACGATCGCCGCGACGAACACGGCGATGAAGCCATTCCCCCGAGGTGGCAGTACGGCCACGCCGTAGGTCGCGAACGCGAGCCCGAGCCCGTATAGCGCCTTCTGGTGGGGAGGGATCTGGGCACCCGCACCGCCGCGACGAGCTTCGGGAATGAGCAATGAGCCGACCACGCCGCAAAACAGTCCGAACGCGAAGCCCAGGCCGATGTCCTGGAGCACGAAGTGCCACCACACGAAGTGCCCGCTGTTGGGTTCGAGCGCCGCGGCGAACGCGAGGACCGCGGGCAGCGCGAGGCCGTCGTTGAGCCCGGACTCGAGGTTGAGTGAGTGGCGCACGACGCGCGGGACGCGCGGGTCCGTGACCACGCTGGAGGAGAGCACCGGGTCAGTCGGCGAGAGCAGCGCGCCCAGCAGAAACGACTCCGTCCACGAGAGCCCCACGCACGCGCGCGCCACCAGCGCGACGAGCACCGCGGTGATCGGCATCGCGATCACGAGCTTGCGCAGCGGCAGTTGCCACTCGCTCTGCAGGAGCTCTCCCTCGACCTCGAGTCCGTCGCGAAACAGGATCACGATCAGTGCGACGGTCGCGAGGTCGCGCACCAGCCCCGAGCTCGCCTTGAAGTCGAGCACGCCGGTGGCGCCGTGCCCGAGGAGGAAGCCGGCCAGCACGAACACGGCCGTGAGCGAGAGCATGCTGCGGCGGGCCAGGCCGGAGAGCAGCGAGCCGACCATCAGCAGCCCGCCGAGGGCGGCTGCCCCCGTCTCGAAGGAGGTCACTTCGGTAGCGTCCCACACGCCTGCGATGACCGACGAGAAAGGACACCTGAAGGTCTTCATCGGCATGGCGCCCGGCGTGGGCAAGACCTACCGGATGCTGCAGGAGGGCGTGGCCGAAGCCGACAGCGGCCGCGACGTGGTGGTCGGCTACCTGGAGACGCACGGACGCGCGGAGACGCTCGCGCAGGCCGAAGGCCTCGAGGTCATTCCGCGCCGCCATCAGCGCTACCGAGGCACGCCGCTCGAGGAGATGGATCTGCCGGCGGTGCTGGCACGGGCGCCCGAGCTGTGTCTGATCGACGAGCTCGCGCACACGAACGCGCCCGGCGTCGAGCACGAGAAGCGCTACGAGGACGTGCGCGACGTGCTCGAGGCAGGGATCGACGTGTTCTCGACGGTCAACGTCCAGCACCTGGAGAGCCTCAACGACCAGGTGGCCGAGCTGACGGGGGCGCGCGTGCGCGAGACGATCCCCGACGCGGTGCTCTCCGCCGCCGACGAGGTCGTGCTGATCGACCTGACGCCCGAGGCGCTGATCGCCCGACTGCGCGCCGGCAAGGTGTATCCGCCGGCGCGCGTGCCCGCGGCGCTGAACAACTTCTTCAAGATCGAGAACCTGGCCGCCCTGCGCGAGACAGCTCTGCGGCAGGTTGCCGAGGACGTCGAGATCAAGCGCCTGGTGCGCTGGCCGATCTCCGATCGGTCAGGCCCGGTGGTGCGCCGCGACGAGGACGGGCTGCCGGCGAGCGCCGCGCCGGGGCCACAGGCGATCGCCGAGCGGCTGCTTGCGCTGGCGACGCTCGCGCCACACTCCGAGCGGATCGTACGGCGCGCGTGGCGCTCGGCGCAGCGTCTCGACGCCGCGCTCGACGTGCTCGTGGTCAGGCCGCCAGGCCGCCCCCCGAGCTCTGAAGACCGCAGGCGCCTGGAGGAGCTGCGACGGCTGACGGCGATGCTCGGCGCGCAGCTGCGGGTGCAGGAGGGGGAGGACGTGGCAGCGGTCGCGATCGACGTCGCGCGCTCGCTGGGCGCGACGTACGTGTTCATGGGCACGCCATCCGAGCGCCGCGGCCTCGGGCGCCTGGGCGCCGGCTCCGAGCGATCGCTGCTGATGCGACTGCTGCGCGGCCTGCCGGGCGTCGACGTGCGGATCGTCGCCGACCCCGCGCTCCGCGGCCACGGCAGCGAGCAACTTAAAGTTCGCGCCGCGGGGCAGGGGGGCGCCTAAACGCCTGGTAAGAGTGTGGGGGTCCACGCAACCATCCACCGCCTACCCTGTTGCCCACCATATGAGAACACTTCGCCGCCTCCTCACAGTCCTCTTCGTCTCGTCGCTCACCGCCGCGCTCGCGTTCGGCGCGATCAGTCAGGCCGGCGCGGCCCCGGGCGCGAGCTCCGCCCCCCGCGCCCACGCGGCCAGCTCGTATCAGACGGGCATCGGCAACGAGAACCCGAAGATGTTCCGGAACTCGCTCTACACCCAGCTGCACACGAAGATCGTCCGCTACGTCGCTCCATATGACGCCGTCGCGCACTCCTACTCGCTGGACAACGCGATCAACTTCATCAGAGCTGCGGAAGCCGCGCACGAGCAGGTACTCGTCGCCTTCTACCACTCGGAATACTCACCGACGAAGCTGCCCAGCGTCAGCGTCTACCAGCGCGACGTGCAGAAGTTCGTGAAGCTCTTCCCCAATGTGCGCCAGTACGAGTCCTGGGATGAGTCCAACCGCGGCAACGTGGCACACCAGTTCTCGAGCCCGTCAGGGGCCGCGGCGGCCAAGTACTACCAGGGGCTGCTGCGTGTGTGCAAGGGCTGCACCGTGATCGGGCTCGACGTGCTCGACGCTTACAACATCACCCCGACACTGCGCTACATCTCGGAATTCAAGCGCGAGATCAGCCGTCTGCAGACGGTGATGCCGAAGATCTGGGGCCTGCACAACTACTCGGACGTGAACCGGCTGGAAAGCTGGCGCACGCGCCAGCTCGTGAAAGCGCTCGGCAGCCAGGTCTGGCTCACCGAGACCGGCGGGCTGGTGAAGTTCGTGCCGAGCTTCCCGAACAAGAACGGCTCAGGCCTGACGCGTGCTGCGAAGGTGCTCAAGTACATGTTCTCGCTCGCGTCCGGGATTCCGCAGATCAAGCGCCTGTACGTCTACGCATGGACCGGCGGGACCGGCTCGACGCGTTTCGACGCCGGGCTGACGAACGTGCACGAACAGCCGCGCGCCGGCTACGTGGTCGTGTGCCGCCAGCTGCACGCGGCGAAGTGCAACGTCAAGACCGTCAAGAACTGATCACCCACTGAGCGCCGGCTGCGCCTGCGAGCCGGCGCCGGCGTCGCGCCGGCGCGACGGCTCCTGCGGCTGGTGGCGAGCCAGGCGCATCGCGCCGAGGGCGAGCAGGCCGACGACAACGGCGGTCGGGGCGAGCGTGTCGAGCGGGTATCTGCTGCCGGAGTGCAGCGGCAGGTTGAAGGCGGTGTGGTCGCCGGCACCGTAGATGCTCGCCAGGCCGGCGTGGTCGATCCCCAGCACTGTGGGCGCGAGCGCCGCGAACAGGCCCCATCCGGCGAGCGTCACGAGCCCCCACCAGAGCGTCGCCGCGGAAAGGCGCACCCGCGGCGTCGCCCAGACGGCAAGCACGATGGCCCCGCCTGCGGCCAGGAAGAACGGCCAGATACCGCCCCAACCGCGCCCGAGTCCGTATGCGGAGGCGATCGTCGGCTGGAAGAGGCCTTTGGAGAGGTAGCGCATCCACGTGACCGTCTCGTTCTCATAGCCCACGAGCGGGTGCGTGATGGTTGCGATCACGGTCGTCGCGATCGAGACCGCGGCCAGCGCGATCGTCGGTCCGGGGAAGCGCTTCAGCGTGAGCGCGACCGGGAACGCGAGGAACGGGAGCAGCGTGTCGAGGAAGCGCGGACCCATGAAGCCGCCCCCGAACGGCAGGTAGTAGCCGGAGTTGTAGAAGAGAAAGCACAGGCAGATGCCGGTGATCGTGAGCGCCTCGGCGCGCCGGCCGCGTTTGTAGAGCATCGCCGTACCGATCGCGCCCATGATCAGTATCGGCGAGAGGGTCAGCAGGCCGCGCGAGTCGAACAGCAGCGTTGCCAGCACCTTCAGGCTCGGGGCGCCGATCCCGAAGAAGCCTTTCTGCTGGCGCGGCACGTCGGAGTACGCCAGGTGCGTCCACGAGCGAAACGCGTAGTGGTTGTACAGGAGCAGCGGGATGATGCCAAGGAGGCCGCCGGCGAGGTATGCACCGCCGCGGCGGAGAACCCCGAGCGGCGTCAGCGAGTCCCTGCGCGAGAGCAGAAACAGGCCGAGCACGATCGCGGCGAAGAACGTCGGGTACTCCGAGGAGAACGCATAGCCCATCGCCAGGCCGGCGAGCGCGAGCAGCAACGGGCGCGGTGGCCCATCGCGCTCGCGCAGCATCAGCCAGAACGCGGCGAAGCAGAGGAACGTGGTGAACATGTGCGAGAACAGCAGCTGCGAGAACGCCAGCACCATCGTGCCCAGGCCGAGCGCCACCGCGGCCGCGACGCCATAACCCGGCTCGTAGCGTTCTGCCACGCGCCACACGAGCAGCACGAGCAGGAGTCCCGGCAGCACGTTGCCCCACAGGCCGAGCAGGTAGATCATCTCATCGCCCGGGTGCTCCGGTGGAGCCACGTGCGCGTCCGTCCACGATTCTGCGCCCACCAGGTTGAGCACGTCGTAGAACGGCAGCGCGAACAGCGCCAGGCCGGGCGCGCGAGCAGAGTAGTAGTGCCCCTTGTAGAGGACCTTGTCGCCGGTGTCCGCCTGGTAGGGGTCGATCGTCGTCTGATCGTTGTTGAGCGCACGGACCAGGTCGTAGTGAGACGTCTGGTTCCAGGAGAAGCTCTGGATCATCACCGCGGAGGCGAGTCCCAGGAGCACGACGGCCGCCAATGCCAGGCGCGGGCGCGTCATCAATCGGTTCCGTGCAGGGCCTTGGGCCCGGGCCCGATCTCGTAGATCACGAGCGAGCCGGCCCGCCGGCGTGTGACGCCGAGGCCGGTGATCGGCTTGGCTGCTGCGGCGGCGGGGTCGGAGGGTGTGGGGGAGACGAAACCCATCTCGGGGGGCAGCCCCTTCGGCAGCACCGTATGCAGCACGACGGTGCGAATGCCGTAGAAGCGGAGCTTCTCGACGCTTGCCTTGTCGGGGAATCCGGCCATGCCGCCGCGCAGGTCGTCGAGCTGGGGGATGTCGAAGGTGCTCACACCGAGGGGGATCTTGTAGAAGCCGTTGGTCGAGAAGTACTGCCAGACGCGGTCGAGCGCCCCGTCGGTGGGGAGGTCGAGCACGGGGCCGGGCAGGCCGACCTCCGCCTTGGGCGGCTGCGGTACGACGGGGTGGCCGAGGTGTCCCGCGCCTTCGCCGAGGATGCCGATCAGCAGCGCCGCTCCAGCCAGCGCCGGCAGACCGGCGGCGGGCAGCGCGGTGCTCAGCCGGTGTCGCCCGTCCCACGCGCGTAGTCGCCCGACGAGCACCTGCACGCCGGCTCCGGCGAGCAGCGCGTAGAAGAGCGTCGCGAGCGTGAAGACCCGTCCCGGCACGCGCACGCCGTCCCAGCCGGGCGCGTAGTCGTAGAGCAGCCGGTACGGATATCCCGCGCCGGTGAGGCCGAAGCCGAGCGCGAGGATCGAGACGACGACGACGCCGGCGGCGAGGCCGACGCGCAACCGGCGCGTGTACGAGCCGGCGGCGAGGCCGATCAGCGCCAGCGCGAGGATCAGGCCCCCGGGGAAGAACACGCTCTCGTTCTTGGAGCTGACTTTGGCGCGCATGCCTTCCGTCGCCGAGCCCCACACGCGGTTCTCCGAGGACGCGGCCACCAGCGCGGCTGGGCCGGCGGAGTAGCGCTCGACTTCGCTGAGCGTGCGCTTGGCCGTCGGATACTCGGCGGCGACCTTCAGGTAGGGCCTGGCCTCATAGACGGTCACCGCGCCGAGGATCGCGAGCCCGACGAGCGTCACACCCAGCAGGTGACGCGGAAGCAGCGGCCCGCGCGAGGAGCGTCCGGGCGCGCGCTGCCATGCGACTCCGGGGTTCAGACGCCCGCGCCACCAGAACACGAACGCCAGCAGCGCGAGCACGAGCAGCAGATAGCAGTACTGCAGCCCGAGGGTGAAGCCGAGACTGACCTGCCAGGCGGAGAGCAGCCAGCCTGCGAGCACGAGCTTGCGAGAGTCACGCCGGTAGCCACGCAGCAGCATGAACAGCGCCAGCACGAACCCTCCAGAGGAGATCACGTGCAGGTGTCCGGCCTCGGTCACGCGGTAGGGCGCGTAGGCGAACGCGAGGCCGGCGGCGGCGCTTCCCAGCCGCCCGAGCCCGAGCTCGCGCGCGAGCAGGTACGCGCTGAAGAAGCACAGCGACCACGCCGCCAGGAACAGGAGGTTGTAGCGGACCAAGGCGGCGACGGTGCCTGAGCCAAAGAACGCGGCGGGGCCGTAGCCGAGCAGCGAGTCCGAGAACGCGAGGCTGAGCGGGTGCGGATAGAAGGCGTTGGAGTCGAACAGGTGCAGCGGGCCGTGAAGCATCGCGTGCCCCACCCACGCGATCTCCCAGGCGGTGCGTACCGGATCGCCGAGATCGGGAGAGATGCGGCTGGACATGTGCAGCACGAGCGGCCAGCTCGTGAGAATCGCGAGCAGCACGCCCGCCAGCGCGGCAAGCGCGATCTCGCGGCGGCTCAGCGTCGGTGACGGCGCCCACCGCCTGGCGTCCCTGGCGGCCTGCTTGGGCGCCGGGGCGGGGGTCGCGACAGGCGCACCGTCATCGCCGGGCGTGGTCGCAGGCGCATCGGCTGACGTGCGCGGCGGGCTGGGGAGGCCGGTGCTCATCGGCGGCTCATCCGGGGTTGATGGTCTGCTGTGTTCGGGACCGCGCGGATCGCCGCAGCATACGGGAGCTGCCTGCTGCGTTGCGGAGCACGGACGGCTCGAACTTGTGCCGGCCCAAACTTGCGCATTGCGTCAGACTGGCGGCATGAAGGTCCTGGTTGTGGGAGCTGGCGGTGTGGGAGCGGCGTTCGCCGCGATCGCGCAGCGAAGGCAAGTGTTCGAGCAGGTGGTGCTGGCCGACGTGGCGCTCGAGCGCGCGCGCGCGGCGGTGGATCGGCTCGGCGAACCCGACCGCTTCGCTGCCGAGCGCGTGGACGCGTCCAGTCGCGAGGAGCTCGTCGAGCTGATCGGACGCCTGCGACCTGACGCGGTGCTGAACGCGTGCGACCCGCGCTTCAACGAGCCGATCTTCGCGGCCGCGTTCGACACCAAGGTCACCTACCTGGACATGGCGATGACGCTGTCGCATCCGCACCCCGAGCGCCCGTACGAGCTGCCGGGCGAGATGCTCGGGGACCTCCAGCTCGCCGAGCACGAGCGCTGGGAGCAGGCGGGCGTGCTGGCGCTCGTGGGGATCGGTGTCGAGCCTGGGCTGTCGGATGTGTTCGCACGCTATGCGGCCGACGAGCTGTTCTCGAGCATCGCCGAGGTCGGCGTGCGCGACGGCGCCGACCTGGTCGTCGAGGGGTATGACTTCGCGCCGACGTTCTCGATCTGGACGACGATCGAGGAGTGTCTGAACCCGCCGCTGATCTGGGAGCGCGAGCGCGGCTTCTACACGACGGCGCCGTTCTCCGAGCCCGAGGTGTTCGAGTTCCCGGACGGCATTGGCCGGGTCGAGTGCGTGAACGTCGAGCACGAGGAGGTCGTGCTGATCCCACGCTGGGTGGACTGCGAGCGCGTGACGTTCAAGTACGGACTCGGCCAGGAGTTCATCGACGTGCTCTCGACGCTGCACAAGCTGGGGCTGGACTCGACCGAGCCGGTGTCGGTGCGCGGCACGAAGGTCTCCCCGCGCGATGTGGTCGCGGCGGCGCTGCCGGACCCGGCGACGCTCGGCGAGCGCATGAGCGGGCGCACCTGTGCGGGCACGTGGGTCCGGGGCACGGGCCCCGATGGCCAGCCGCGCTCGACCTACCTCTACCACGTGGTCGACAACGAGACGACGATGCGCGAGTACGCCAGCCAGGCGGTCGTCTGGCAGACGGCGGTCAACCCGGCGGTCGCGCTCGAGCTGCTCGACCGCGGCGACTGGAAGGGCGCGGGCGTGCTCGGGCCGGAGGCGTTCCCGCCGAAGCCGTTCCTGCGGCTGCTTGGCGAGTACGGCTCACCGCACGGGCAGATGGAGCTGTCGGGCTGAGGCGAGCATGGAATCGCGT
>Ga0208849_1001103_pt1 | contig 20557 bp, 22 predicted proteins | sample NGESurdeep072012_10_FD_184470 | JGI IMG/M metagenome (GOLD analysis project Ga0208849, IMG submission 184470) | Arctic peat soil microbial communities from Barrow, Alaska - NGEE Surface sample 53-3 deep-072012 (SPAdes) | ecosystem: Environmental > Terrestrial > Soil > Wetlands > Peat ... | reverse complement strand
AGTGGCGAGACACGCTGGCCGCGCTCGATAAAATTGCAATCCGCGCGTCAAACGAATTCGCGTGGCTCGGCGGATCGCCTGCCGAAGACGTGCATCATTTCGTGGAGACGGCGCTGGTCGAATATCTAGGCACGCTCGGTTACAAACTGCACACAGGCCGCAGCCGCAACGAACTTGTCGCCACCGATTTCCGCATGTTCGTAATGGAGGCCGCGGGAGAAATGCGCGTGGCCGTTGCGAGATTGATTTCAGCACTCGTCGGCCAGGCCGAAAAAACGTTTGGAATCCCCATGCCTGGAATGACACACATGCAGCACGCACAGCCGATTTTGTTTTCACATTTCTTGCTTGCTCATGCCGAAGCGTTTTTCCGGGATATGGCGCGGCTCAATGCCGCCGAAGCGATGGCGGACTCCTGCCCAATGGGCTCTGGCGCGCTTGCCGGCTGCGCGCTCGATATGGATCGCGGCGCGATTGCTCGCGAACTCGGTTTTGCGCGGCCCACGGCCAACAGCCTCGATGCCGCCAGCGACCGCGATTTCGCGCTCGATTATCTTTACGCGCTGGCCGTGATTGCTACGCACCTCTCGCGCCTGGCAGAGGATTTCGTTTTGTTCGCCTCGCAGGAGTTCGGCTTCCTCGTACTGCCTGACGAATTTTCTACAGGCAGCAGCCTGATGCCGCAGAAAAAAAATCCCGACATCGCCGAACTCACGCGCGGCAAGACCGGCCGCGTTTTCGGCAACCTGATGTCGCTGCTCACGCTGCTGAAAGGATTGCCGATGACCTACAACCGCGATCTGCAGGAGGACAAGGAACGCCTCTTCGACACCGCCGACACCGTGCGCGCCTCGACGCGGATTTTTTCCGCGATGTTGCGCAATGTGAAAATCAATCGCGCCGCCTGTGCCGCCGCCGCGAGCGACCCGGCATTGCTGGCGACCGACCTCGCGGATTATTTGGTGAAAAAGGGAATGCCATTTCGTCAGGCGCATCACGTCGTCGGCGCGGTCGTGGCGCTGGCGGAAAAAACCGGCAAGCCGCTGAACCAACTCACGCTCGCGGAACTGCAAGGTGTGAACCCGACATTCGGGCGCGACGCGCTGGGCGTGTTCAATCTAAAAACCGCGATGACGAAACGAAACCTGACCGGCGCACCGGGAACCAAGGAAGTCGCGAAGCAACTGGCGCGCTGGCGGGAACAGCTTTCATGACGGAGTGTTGTTGCTTTGGTGGAATACGATGCTATTATTTAGTATTGACAGATTTTAGAAATCTATAAAATCTGCCGATACTTAAATTGATGTGTGCCGAATTAACTTTTGAGGAGCATTATGAATAATCGTTTCAAAACAGATTTTTTGAGTGCTTCGTCGTCTTTCCTGACGGGCATGGGAAGCGTTGTCAACCTCCGTGGGCATCTTTACGATTACAATGCGTCTGATGACCCCGACCAGCTTGCGATTGCTCAAGACTGGCAGATGGTTGGGCAAGATATGCGCGATGCCTTAAAAAAAGCAGAAAAGGAGTTTGAACCTATCGCTCGCAAATAAGTGAGAATTCAAATCCCGAATCTGCTGCTTCGCTCCCATCCGTTCCGAACGAACAACCCAAGACCGTTGTGGATGTCGTTCGCGAGGTTGCTCCTGAAGCACTAAATAAAATCCCCGAGGACAAAAAAGAACTTTTGGCCGGTTTGGTCATAGAGAAGACAACTCATATTCGTTCCGTCCGTAGTGCTCCACTGCCAGAGCCTTCCGAACTGGCGGTTTACAACCAGATAATTCCGAATGGCGCAGACCGCATAATGAAGCTGGCCGAGGCGCAAACCGCCCATCGGATTGAAATCGAGAAAACAGTTATCTTCAGCCAAAAGAATCAGGCGTTTCGCGGACAGGTTTTTGGACTAATTGTTGGATTGGGAGGGCTTTCCTTGGCGACCTATGCGGCGCTGAATGGGCATGATTGGTTTGGAGGCGCAATCGGAAGCGGAACGCTTGTCAGTCTTGTTTATGTTTTTGTCCAATCGAGGGAAAAACAAGAGGAAGAGTTAGGGGAAAAGCGCCAACAAATGCAACAAGCGCCGCAACGTCAAAATCCGAAGAAAAAGAATCGGAACAAGTAGTATTCTTCAAAGCGTTTTTTTTCTTCTGGCTTGGCCTGTTTTTCGAAACTCGAACTGGCGGCGCAAATTAAATTCTGAAAATTGGTCTGTCTAAAAATGCCAACGGCGTTAAATGATCTGCTCCAGGCGACGGCGCGCTCGTTTTCTTTGCCGTTACGCGTGCCGTGCGCGCCCGCAAATCGGCCTCGCAAAAGTATTGGCCTTGCGTGGGAAGTCGGGTTAAAGTTTTACGGGATTATGCAAACGGTCGCATTGGAAAAAGCGCAGGCCACGCTCGCGGATTTGCTCCGGCAGGTCGCGGGCGGCGAAGAGTTCACCATCACGCAAAATGGCGAACCCAAGGCGAAGCTTTCCCCGATGACGCCCAAGGCTTACCGCAAGAACGGCATTTTGGTGCATCACACGGGCAAAAAATTTTCTTCCGAAGATGTTGCGAACGCCTTGGCCGAGGAATGAAGCGTGTATCTGCTGGATGTCAACGTCCTGATCGCGCTCGCGTGGGATGACCACGAGCATCACATTCGCGCTCATGCTTGGTTTGGCCGACTTGCCAATGAATCTTTTGCCACCTGTAACGTGATCCAGAGCGGCTTCGTTCGCCTTTCCTTGAATCCGAAAGTTGTGCATTGTCAAATCGGGGTAACCGACGCCTTTGAAAAACTGGAGAGCTTTACAAATCATCCGGAACACAACTTTTGTGAAGATGGCGCGTTCCAGAAAGAATTGCCGGCCTGGCAAAGAGTCACGAGTCACGCACAAGTGACAGACACAAACCTGCTTTTAATTGCGCACCGTCACGGTCGCAAATTTGTGACCTTCGACGACGGGATTCAAAACCGGTTGCAAGATGATGAAAAGACTTGGGTTGAAGTAATTCCTGAATAATTGCATTGCGGACAGAATTTACAGAATTAACAAAATTTGAAACTCGAACTGGCGGCGCGAATTGAATTCTGAAAATTGGTCTGTCTAAAAATGCCAACGGCGTTAAATGATCTGCTCAAGGCGGCGGCAGCGCACAGAAACAACACCACTTCAGCCGGCGACGTTGGGTTTGTCGCGCGGACCTTCGCTTATTTCGCGCAGCATCCGCCGCACGGTCGCCGGACCGCTCAAATAGTAGCGCGCCGCCGTGGTGGCCAGACCCACGCGCACGGAAAAGGCCGTCGGCGGCAGGGCGCGGAACAAATCCTCGTCCGTCCAGTCGTCGCCGATGCCGAGAATGAAGTCGGGCGTGTATTGCTTCAGCCATTCCAGTCCGGCGGTTCCCTTGTTGACGCCGGAATTGCGGATCTCGATGACCTTGTTGCCCTCGAACACCTGCACGTCAATGTTACGCGTGTAGCCGGTCAGATCGTCCAGCAGTTCCTTGGCGCGCAGCGAAGCCTGTTCCGGGTCGGCGCGGCGAAAATGCCAGGCGAGTGAAAATTCCTTTTCCTCCAGCAGCGCACCGGGCAGGCGGTCCACATACAGTTGCAGGATTGGCCGCACGCGTTCCTTCCAGTCCGCCGTCATGGGCTTCAACATCCGCCAGTCTTCGCCCTTGTTTCGCAGCCACACGCCGTGTTCGGCAATCAGCGAAATGGGCAGCTTGCCCACCCATTCTTCCAGCGTGCGACGGGGCCGGCCGCTGATGATGGTCACATGATTGGCCGGATCGGAGCCGAGCGTGGTGAGCAGTTCCACCAGTTCCGCATCGGGCCGCGCCAGTTTCGGCTCTGATGAAAATGGAACGAGCGTGCCGTCGTAGTCGAGCAAGAGCGCGCGCCGGGTGGCGGCGCGGTATTGCTGCATCATGCCGGTGCTGGCCTTGCCGGTGAGCAGCCGCGCCTGGCGCGCCGCCTCGGTTTTCTGCGTGGACACGAGGGCTTGCACAAAATCATCGGCCCAGCGGACGACGTTGTAGCGGCGCAGCCGTTCCTGCAACAGCTGGTTGCGGCGGATTTGCTCCTCAACCGGCATCGTCAACGCCTGTTCCAGAGCCTTGGCAAAATCTTCGCGGTGAAACGGGTTGATGATGAGCGCCTCGCCCATTTCCTTGGCCGCGCCGGCCATTTCGCTCAAGATCAAAACGCCGGTCTGGTCGGGCCGCGAAGCGATGAATTCCTTTGCCACGAGGTTCATGCCGTCGCGCAACGGCGTGATCAGCGCCACGTCGCAGAGGCGGTAGAGCGGCACGATTTCCTCGAACGTCAGATTGCGGAACTGATAGACTAGCGGCGTCCAATGGACGTTTCCGTAATCACCGACGATGCGGCCGACCGTCTGCTCCAGTTCCGACTTCATCGCCTGATAACTGTCCACGCCAATCCGCGACGGTGCGACGGAAATGATGAACACCACCTTGCCATGCCATTGCGGGTTGAGTTTCAAAAATGTTTCGTAGCCGCGTAAACGATTGATGAGGCCCTTCGTGTAGTCCAGCCGGTCCACGGAAAAAATCACTTTTTGACCGACGCACTTCTGGCGCAGCTCCTCGACGTGCAGTCCGGTTTCCTTCGACATTGCAGCCTGTTCAAAACGGTCGAATTCCACACCCATCGGGAATGTATCCACCTCCACCACGCGGTCGCGCAACGTCAGGCTGCCAAGCTGATGTTCAAAACCGGACGTGCGCAGCACCGACGTCAGAAAATCCCGCGAGTAATCATGTGTATGAAATCCGATCAGACTGGAACCGAGCAGGCCTTCGAGGATTTCCTCACGCCACGGCCGCGGCAGCATCCGGAAAACTTCCCATGATGGAAACGGGATGTGCAGAAAAAAACCGATGGGCATGTCCGGAAATTTTTCGCGCACCAGTTTCGGCAGCAGCATCAAATGATAATCGTGAATCCACAGCACGTCGTCCGGGCACAGCGCATTGACCACCGCCTCGCCGAAGACGCGGTTGATGTTCCGGTATTCCTGCCAGTTCTCCTCCTCATAATGCGTGAGCATCGGGAAATAATGGAACAGCGGCCAAATGGTCTTGTTGCAAAACCCGAGGTAAAACCGGTCCATGCTTTCTTCCGGCAAAAAAACCGGGCTGGACTTGAACTGCCGTTCGCCATACGACCGCACCGCCGCCTCGTGTTCCGGCGGAACGCTCGCACCGGGCCAGCCCATCCACAAATGATCCAGGCTTTCCGCGCCATCCAGCGCCTTGCGGTCGAGATAGCTCCACAGCCCGGTGGTCAGTCCGCCGGCGCTGGGCTTGAACTGCGGCTGGCCTTCGTGAAAAGACACGGTGAACGGCAAACGATTTGAAACGACGACTAACCTCATATTAACATTTTCCGATTTTGGAGCGTTTATTGTCAAGCCATCCGTCCGAAGAATTTGAAAAAATGGGTGCTGAAGTTTTCTTCTCTGCTTGTAACGGTGGGATCAGGGAATTTGAAACCCATCTGGTTAGCAATATCTAAAGACTGCCACTTTCCTGCAAATCTCTCAAAAAGTTCAGCAACATATCTTCGACAACTTGATCAAACGCATCCGAAATTGAAACAGGTTCCATGCCTTTGGGTGCCGAATGAGCGCCAATGGTGCTGAAAATTGCGTGTTTGTAGATCTTCTTGATAGGTAAGCCTCCTGATGGTGTGTAAATGGCAGTCATTTCATAGCGGTCAACTACTTCAGAGCCAGCTAAACCCAAGGTAAATCCTGTGCCGAATCCCTTACCTTCAGCACTGCCAATATCCGTAATATTGTTGACGGTGATTTCCAAACGAGCGGCCTGATTTGTTTGAGCATTCGATGCTTGTATGAAAACACGAGTCGCCGCCAGAATTTTTGTGACCTTCCTAAAAACGATTGAATTCAATTCTTTTTTTGGCTTGCCGTTAACCTGAAACATTGCAACGACGACAACCGGACGAGGACTTGCGGGCGTCCTGATGCTCAAATAATTAGCGTCATGGAACGTCGGATCAACGTAGGATTTTGTAGACAAGCACCCCGTGCAGAAAATTGCGAGTCCGAATGCCAAAGTGCCAGATCGTAACGGAGAACGGATAAAATTACCAATTACGTCAGTATGATTGTTCATAGTGATTGATCTAAACTTGATTCGGGCATAGCACCACCAAACGACTCCGGGTTTGGCACAAGGTTAAGCATTTTGGCTTAACTGGTAATAGGCGATGACGTGATCGAACTCTTTCTGCCAAATACGTCGCTGCTCAAATTCGTCTTTTAACACATATTTGGTGCCTCGGAGTTCCTGAAGCGTGTTAAAAAAACCTTGGCCTGGAATGCCACGCTCGCGGCTGATGACTAATGCAGTGCGGAATGGACGATTATTTGTGGCACCTTCACGGTCAATGGAATCAAATATTTGACAAAGTGGGTGAGTTGCCCAGAACTTGTCCACAGGTGGCAGGCCGAATTTACTCGCAAGGTCATTGTAGAATATGGGAGCGTCATCGCGCGGTAGCCTAGCCTGTTCAGCAAGAAAATCGCCGATAGTGTTGTGGTCATGGGAGGCACAATCGCTCATTTTTTGTTAGACAGAATTTTTGAAACAAGTTTTGTTCAACTTGATTTTTTGAAATGAGCGTTGAATCCAAGCCCCCCCGAAAAACCTCAAGTCTCAATGCCGTAGGCTTTGATCTTGTTGTAGAGCGTCTGTCGGCCGATGCCGAGGCGTTTGGCGGTTTCGAGTTTGTTGCCGTTCGTTTCCTTGAGCATCTGGATGATGGCGTTGCGCTCGACGCCTTCGAGCAGTGTGAAGGCGGTGTCATGCCCCTCGGTCGGAACGAACTTGACGTCGCTGATGGAAAGATCGGTGACGTTGACTTCCGGGCCTTCGGAGAGCAGCACGGCGCGCTGGATCTCGTTCTGCAACTGGCGGACATTGCCCGGCCATTCAAAGCTGGTGAGCCGTTCGACCGCCTGCGGCGTGAAGCCGCGCAGCGTGCGGTTGGCCTGCGCGGCGTAGCGTTTCAGAAACGCGTTGGCGAGCGGCATGATGTCGTCGCGCCGTTCGCGCAACGGCGGCAGATAAACGGAGATCGCGCTGATGCGGTAGAACAAATCTTCGCGCAGTTTGCCGTCCTTGATGGCGTCTTCCGGCTTGCGGTTGGTAGCGGCGATGATGCGGCAGTTGGTCTTGTAACTGACAGTGTCGCCGACCGGCCGCACTTCCTGATCCTGCAAAACGCGGAGCAGTTTGCTCTGCGTGTCAATCGGCATCTCGGAAATTTCGTCGAGGAACAGCGTGCCGCCCTCGGCCTGCCGGAACAGCCCCTGCCGGTCGGAATTTGAGCCGGTGAACGAGCCTTTTTTCGAGCCGAACAATTCGCTTTCGATGAGTTCGCGGGGCAGCGCGGCGCAGTTGACCTTGATGACGCGATTTTTGGCGCGCGAACTCAAACTGTGAATGAGATCGGCGATGACTTCCTTGCCGGAACCGCTTTCGCCGGTGATGAGCAGGGTCACGTCACTGGGCGCAACGCGTTCGATGGTGCGGACGACCGTCTGCATCGCCGCGCTTTGGAACACCGGCGCGGAACCGCCGCTCATCGTCGAAAGCGCGCGGCGCAGGGAATTGTTTTCCTCCTTCTGCTGTTGGTTTTCAATCGCGCGATCAATCGTGACGAGCAGTTGCTGCGTGTCGAACGGCTTGTTGATGAAATGGAACGCGCCGCGCTTGGTCGCCTGCACGGCGGCCTCAAACGTCGCCTCGCCCGTCAGCACGATGACTTCCGTGTCCGGCCAGAATTTTTTTATTTGCGGCAGCAGGTCCAGGCCGCTCCCGTCCGGCAGTTTCAGGTCGAGCAGGACCACGTCAGGCGCGTCCTGCGGAAACAATTTCTGCAACGCCGCCGCGCTCTCGGCTTCCGTCACGGTGAAGTCGGGTTCGAGGATTGACTTGAGCAGCATGCGCAGTTCCGCCTCGTCGTCCACGATGAGAATTTTGCCTTTCATGATTTTTTATTTTTTCTTTTGGCGCAGGCTTCCACAAACCTTTGAAAAATTGCCCGGTAACGCGCGTGCCTTTGCACCAGCCGCTCGGGATGAAACTGCACGCTCAACAAAAACGGCAGCTTTCCCGCCAGTTCCGGCTTCAACTCCATCGCTTCCACGATGCCGTCGCGGCTCCGGGCCGTTGCCACGAATGGTTCCGCCGGCTGCATCACCGCCTGATGATGCGTGCTGTTCACGTCCAAAACCTGCGCTTTACAGATTTTGGACATTAAAGAGCCGGCTGTCAACGCCGCTTCATGCACCAATCCCTCCGGCTGGTCCAGCCGCTGATGGTTCAAAGCGCCCAGAACCTCCTGCCGGATGTCCGCCACCAGCCGGCCACCGAACGCCACGTTCAACATCTGATGCCCGCGGCAGATCGCAAGCAACGGCTTGCGCTGCCGGAAAATTTCCTCGATCAAAACCAGTTCCCGCACGTCGCGCGCGCCGCCGTCGGGCGTCTGCTCGACGGTCTTGAGAATTTTATTCGGAAAGTGTTTTTCGTAAAGTTCGGGATTGATGTCGTCGCCGCCGGTGAGCAGGACGCCGTCGGCGCGGCGGACACATTCAGCGAGGATGGCGCGGTCGGTCGTCGCCGGTGCGGTCAGCGGAATGCCGCCGGCCGCCAGCACGGCGGAATCATATCGCAACGAAAGGCTGGCGGACAAATCATGAAACTCCACGCCGCGCTTCTCAATGCTCGGTGAAACCAGAATCAACGGTGGCCTGCCCATGCGTGAAAGGTAAAGCATCAGGGAAAATTGTCAGTGGAAAATCGCGCTCGACAAACCTGGCGTTGCTAAAATACCTATTTTGACTATATTCACCCCATGATTGTGACGGCCACCGAACTGGCGAACGACAGCAAATCGGTCATTGACCGCGTGCTGTCACGCCGCGAAACCGCCGATGTCCGGCGGCATGGCAAGGCCGTTGTCCAAATCCGCCGGAAGGTCGGCATTAACGCCCGCGAATTGATTGAACGGTTGAAGCAGGCGAACTTCACCGCTGAAGAATCGCGGGAATTGAAGAAGGCCATGAACGCCGCGAACAAGGTTTTCTCCCATGCCGACCGCCATTGACACCAGCGTTTTGATCGCCGCCGAAAAGGGCGGCAATTTTTTTGACTTCATCGCCCGCATCCCCGGGGAGTTTTACATTCCCGCCCACGCCGCCGCCGAATTTCTCGCTGGAACGCATCCGCCGGTGAAGGAACATCTGCGGGAACACGCGCGGCGGATTTATGAAAATCTTTTCCGGGAAATCGTCCAGCCATTCGAGGAGGCGGACGCCGCACAACTGGCCGCGCTCAACGCCGAACTGCGCCGCACCGGGAACAGCATGAAACTTTATGACGCCGCCATCGCCGCCACCGCGATTGCGCGCGGAGATTCAATCCTCGCCCTGGACGGTGATTTTGACCGGCTCGCCGACCGGATTGAAATTTTGAAAAAGTAATAATGCCTGGCGGCCGGAAGCAACCGGCAAAACCGCGCTGGACAAAATGGCAGGCTGCGATTAAAAGCAGCAGGCGTGCCGGAGCCCAATATGCGAAAATTATTTACTTTTTGTCCATTGCTCGGAGCATTTGTTCTCCTTTGCTTTTGCAACTCATGTGCGACGCAAGAGAACAAAAAAGCAGCCTGTTTAACAGCCGTTGAAAACCTGCCTCGGGGTTCTGTTTATGGAATAACTTATCACTGCAAAGACATGGTCAAATGCGTAAATACATTGCAGCAAGCCGGCAAAAGCAGCGCCTTGTTGGCACTTAAGGAATATGTTCGCAAGCACGCCATGCCAATGGAACCTCTTCAAGATAAAAAACTGATGTATGTTTGTCGTTTATTGTTCATCAATCCCAAAGGTTGGCAGCAGTTGGGGATTGGAGCAACCGTGCCAGAAACAGATGACAGTATCGCCAAACAGTTTCCATTATTCCCGGTAGCAATTTCTGATGGGACGCCGTTTATGCTCATTGATGGCCATCATATTGAAGGAATTGGGTCTGAAAGTGGTGCTCGTGACGTAAGCCAATGCGAGGGATTTTCAATAATCAATGCAGGCTTGCCAACACAAGGCTATAAAAAAGCGGCACAGGATTTGATTCAAAGCGAATTATTCCAAAAGCTCTATAAAGATCCGATGGCAAAGGATCTAATGACCCAGGAAATTTTAAATCAAGCTGAATGAATGCAACTTTCCAACAACGCGCAAATTTTTTTTGAAAGCTGCATCTGACTGGCTTCAACGGCTCTTGACCACGCGCCGTTTTTTCAGGTGGCGCAAAACTTTTTCCACCGCCTCGTTGACGGCGAGCTTGTCCGTCCGCAGTTCGATTTCAGGATTCATCGGCGGTTCGTAAGGCGCGGAGATGCCGGTGAAGTTTTTAATTTTGTGTTCGCGCGCCTTGGCGTAAAGCCCCTTCGGATCGCGCGCCTCGCACACGGAGAGCGGCGCGTTGACGAACACCTCGAAAAAATTTCCGTCGTTCATTCCGCGCACCAGCGAGCGGTCGGCGCGGTAGGGCGAAATGAAGGCGGAGATGCAGATGAAACCGGCCTGGGCGAACAGCGCCGCCACTTCGCCGACGCGCCGGATGTTTTCCTGGCGGTCGTCCGGCGAAAACCCAAGGTCGCGGCACAGGCCGTGGCGCACGCGGTCACCTTCCAGCACAAAAGTCTGGCAGCCGTGCGCAAAGAGCGCCGCCTCCAGCTCGTTGGCGATGGTGGATTTGCCGGCGGCGGACAGTCCGGTGAACCAAAGGACGCAGCCGCGATGACCGTTGCGCCGTTCACGGCGGGCCGCAGGAATTTTGCTGACGGTGGCCGTGAGGTTGGCGGATTTGGGCTGGTTTTTATTGCGGCGCGCGGGCGTGACCATGTTTGGATTGTCCCGAAAAAGTTTTTCCCCGCAATCAAATTCAACGCGGCTCAATCGTCCTGCCGCCGTTTCCATTTTTGGATCAATCCCCGCAAAAAAATCCGTCGTGCCATCGGAATCTGCCCGGATCCTGGCCGGTTGGTTTTCTATTTTTCGTCGCTTTGCGTGCGTAAAAAAATTATAGTGCGGCATGGTTCACGTTGGCATCGGCTATGACGTTCATCAATTGGTCGCCGGGCGCAGGCTCGTCCTCGGCGGCGTGGAGATTCCGCACCCGAAGGGTCTCGACGGCCATTCAGATGCCGACGCGCTGATACACGCGATTTGCGACGCGGTTCTCGGCGCGCTGGGCGAGGAGGACATCGGCCATTTTTTCCCGAACACCGACCCGCGCTGGAAAGGCGTGCCGAGCAAAATTTTTCTGGAAGAGGCATCGCGCATCGTTGCGCTGCGCCGGGGAACGATCGTGAACATTGACGCGACGGTCATCGCGCAGCAGCCGAAAATTTATCCGCACATCAAGGAAATGAAGCTGCGCATCGCGGAAGCCTTGAAAATAAATTTCCAGCGCGTCGGCATCAAGGCGACAACGAACGAGCACATGGGCTTCATCGGCCGCGAGGAAGGCATCGCCGCGATGGCGGTGGCCGGCATCGAATTGCCAGAATAATTTCCAGCGAATGAACACAGAGAACAACTTTGGATGGCTGAATGAATGGATTGATGGATTGGCCAGGACCAGCAATCCATTCATCCAACCATCCACCAATCCGTTTTAACTGTCCCATGCCCAAAGCTGAAATCAGTTGGAAGCGCGTCACCGAGGACGGCGAGAAGTTGCAGGTGTATGTGCAGCGCGTGAAACGCGAGTGGAAATTTTTCCATCGCGCCAGACGCTTTGACAACTGGCAGCCCGTCGCCGAACCGCCACTGGAAGACTGGCTGGAGCTGCTCGACGCCGTGCAGCGGCTCATCAACCGCCGCCGCTATCAGCCGGATGACGAGGAACGGCTGCGCGCCCAGATTCGCGAGCGTTTTCCCGAGGCGGAAATTTAATTCGGTTTCGCAAAAAACTTTTGCCGGGAGATTCACACTTGATCAGCCCGCACCGCCGCCGAAGATTTATTCAACACCATTCCCCTGGAATGGCTGGCCGGAGAATTAAAAACTTTTCAAGCCGTCTGGATTCCACAAGCATATTCGCTGGAAATTGCACACTGACAAAAAAAATCCAAGCCAATGGTGGATGATTCCGTGGGACGTGGCCGGACGAATCGGCCTGCTGTTTGCGGCGCTCTGCCTGATCAAGCTGGCAATGCTGGCGGGATTCCAAACACACCTGTTTGAAATCCATTGGCGCACTGAACGGGTTCTGCCCAATGGCTGGATGAATCCGGCGGCCTTTTTGATTTTTGCCATGCTCGTCGCGCTGAATTTGTGGCAACTGGGAACGCGCTGTGCGGCGGATGGCGTGCGCACAGTCCGGGCGGCCAACTTGTGCGTGCTGGCGCTGGGAATGTCGTTCATCCTTTTGACTTTTCACACGGGAAATACAAATTATTTCTTCGCGCTGGCAACCGGCGCGCAGGGCTGGCGTGATTTGAACGCGGCATTTTTTTTGCAGCCGCCGCTCTGGACCGTCTGGCTGCTGATCTATGCGCTGTTTTATTGGGCATTTGTCCGCCTGGGCCGTGAACATCTGGTTTTGCGGGTCACGGCGGTTCTGGCCGCCGTCTATGTGATTTTGTTCCTGCAGGATTTGAAGGGCTATCGGAATGCGCTGGTGGTGGCGAATTGCGTGGGCGCGGCGGGTTTGCTGGCCGGAACTGGGTCCAAAGACCGGCTGGGTGGATTCTGGCTGGTTCTGCCGTGGATTGGGTTTGCATTTTTATTTCTGCTCTTCCATTCGCAGGTCGGCGAACTGCAACATTTGCATCCCGAATTTGCCGTGTTTTCGGGCGGGAGCGTCGTGCTGCTCGCAGGCGCAACCGCGTTTGCCGTGTGGCGGAAATTTTACCCGGCGTGGTCATGGTTGCTGCCGTTTGCCTCGGCATCGTTCTTGTTGTTCACGAACTTCAATTACGACTTCGCGGTGAATTACCAGAATCTGATCTGCCTGGGACTGGCGTTGCCGCATTATTTTCTGGGGGAATTTTTCATTGCTTTGACACTGCTGATGACGGCGACGCTTTACCGGCGCTGGCTGCCGTCGGCATCGCTGTGGTGGCTGGATGGAATCAATCTGCTGCTCATCGTGCTGGCGCTGGCGGACTGGCGGCTGTCGCAGATCATGGGTGTGCGGCTCGACTGGCAGGCGGTGAAATTCGGCGCCAATTTCACCATGGTGTGGCGGCAGGCCAGGCCGTATTTGCCGGAAATGCTCTTCGGCCTGATCCTGCTCGCGGGTCTTTACGCCATTTTGATCGGATTATGGCGGCGGGCGGATTCCCAAAAAATGCTGCGGCCCGGCCACGGCGGGTGGTTTTTGCTCGTCTCATTTTTATTGCTGGGCATTTCCGGAAACTGGTTTGCCAGACGTGACAAGGCGGAAGGCGAGTCGGCCCTCCTGCTGGTGGAAACCAGTTCCTGGTTCAACCGGACGGCCAATCCGCTCATGGACGAAAAAACCTTTGTGTGGACGGCGCGGCAGTTGGGCATGGAACAAATGCTGGCGCGCCCGGCGGCCACGCCGACGCGGCCCCCGCGTGATTTGAACGTGGTCCTGATTTTTCAGGAATCGTCCTTCAACAAATATCTTTCGCTTTTCGATGGCAAGGAAAACACCCAGCCGCTGCTTTCAAAATACAAGGACCGGATGGAACTGTTTCCTAATTTTTTTTCAAGTTTTGCCGGCTCCATCAACGCGCGTTTTGCGACGCTGGCCGGGCTTTATCCGGTGCAGGATTATGAGGCCTTTACTTTTCATCGTGTGGAAGTGAAGAGTCTTTTTGATGTCCTGCACGAACACGGTTATGTGTCCTCGGTTTTTGATTCACATTCGCTGGATTACACCGGGTTCCGCGACTTCCTGCGCGGACGCGGCATTGACGAAATGTTTGATGCCGACACGATGCCCGGACGAAACAAGGAGTCGCCGGTCGCCTGGGGCTTGCGCGAAGATGTGACCCTTAAAGCCATCCAGTCGCAGATCAAACAATACGCGACCAACCATCAGAAATTTTTTCTCTCCTATTATCCGGTTGCGCCGCACAATCCTTTCGACGGCATCCCGCCCGAGTTCCGCAAATTTCCGGTGATGAAAAAAGACGATTATGTTCCCCAATATGAGAACGAGCTGCTTTATCTCGACTGGGTGATCACCTCCATCGTGGACGAGTTGAAAACTTCCGGCCTGCTGGATCACACTTTGGTCGTCATCACTGATGACCACGGAGAAATGCTCGGAGAAAACGGCGGCCACATCGGACACGGCTGGGAAGTGACGCCCGAACTGGTGAACATCCCGCTGATCATCATGGATCCGGACAAGCCGGGTTATCACCTCAACGACACCATCGGCTCACAGGTTGATTTGCTGCCGACCATCCTGGACTTGCTGGGCATCCCGGTGCCGGCAGACCAGCTTTACGAAGGCGCGTCGCTCTATTCTTCCAGCGCGCAGGGCGACCGGAAGATTTACCTGAACTCGTTCCAGAAATACGCGATCATCGAAGACCATCGTCTCCTGCGCGGAGACCGCTTGACTGAAACTTCCGCCACGAACAATTCTGTTTTCAAAGTTTTTGCCATCACCAATGCCGGCCCGCGCACGACCTTTCCTGAAATCAATCCCTCAAATGTTCCATCGCCGTCCATCCTGCCGTTCGACAAATTTCAGGAAAATCTTCTGCAAAACTACTCCCATTACACCCGGATGATCCGCGCCCTGCCCCCGGCCGGGAATTGACTTCGCACAGCGATCAGGGCTTGTATTGTTCGTCGCTGACTTTTTCCATCCAGTCAACGGCCTTGCCGTCGAGCAACTCCGCGATGGCGATGTGGGTCATGGCAGTGGTGGGAGCAGCTCCGTGCCAATGTTTTTCGCCGGGCGGAAACCAAACGATATCGCCGGGATGGATGGTTTCAATCGGGCCGCCCTCGCGCTGCACGCGTCCGCAGCCGGCGGTCACGATCAAGGTCTGTCCCAGCGGGTGCGTGTGCCACGCGGTTCGCGCGCCGGGTTCAAAGGTGACGAAGACGCCGCTAATCCGCGCGGGTTCGCTACCCTTGAATGGTGAGTCAATTCGCACCGTGCCGGTGAACCAATCTGCCGGGCCTTTGATGGATGGTTGTGAGCCGTTTCGTTTGATTTCCATGTTTCGTTGATACCGCACCTTCGCATTAAGTCAAGGTAACGACACCACCCCGAACTGTCTCGCGAGCGGATCATTGGAATTAAAGGCAGGGCTGCGATTTCATTTTAACGCGCCAGATGCAAGTCAAACCAATTCGCCACCGGTCCTTCCAGTTGACTGATGCACATGCCAGCAACCAGATGATTCGCTATCGGCACTTCTATCACCTCCGAACCTTTCGGTGCCGCCGCTTGCAACCGGCTTAAATCCTCCCGGCTGCACAGTTCATCACGCCCGCCACGCACAAAAAAAACCGGCTGCTTCAGCCCGCGAACGGCGCTTTCCGTGGTCAAGTCCGGCCATTCTGCGGCAAGCTGGTGCGCAACAATCCCGGCTGCTTTCTGGTCCGTTTTCAACGGCAAGGACGGTTCATACGTCTTGAGATACTCCTCCATGCCCGCGCCTGGATCCGAATAAGGTGAAATGGCCGTCACACATTGCACGCGCGAATCCACCGCCGCCCATTGCAGGGCAATCACTGCCCCGTAAGAAACGCCCAGCACACCGACCGGCCCTGTGCAAACCTGTCGTTGCTCCAACGCGTCCAGGCATTGCACCATGTCCGTCCGCTCCACTCCGCCAAAATAAATGCGGTCACCGGTGGAATGGCCGTGCCCGCGCAAATCCACCAGCACCGCCCGGTAACCCGCTTGCGCTAGGACCATCCCCCACGGCAGCATCAGCTCCTTGTTCAAACCATAGCCGTGCAACAGGAAAATCGTGCCGCGAATGTTGTTCGTTTCCAGCTTCGGTTTGATGGGAAAATGCGAAAAATTAAAGGCAAAGGTGAACAGATTTGTGTGCGTGTCGCCTTTGCGCGCCGGATGACGCGGTGTGATTTTTGAAACCATGATTGCCCCGTAATCTCCCGGCTCGATTACCATCAATTCCAAAGCGGCCGGAGGCGGCCCGACGGAAACCCGCTCCACCGGAAAATTAGTCGTCACGAACGCAAATTGATTGAGCGCCTTGTCAGCGTTAAACTGGCGGTTGGGTGCCTCAAGCGCGTGATGGGCAATGGTGCCGGGCGACACGCACCCGGTGCAACCCAGACACAAAAGAAGAGTCGCAATCAAAATTCGCGCTCCGAATCCTTCGCAACGCGTGTGTGAAAATGCCGGGAACATCGTTTGCGCGCAGATTAGGCGGACGACGCGGCTAGAACAACTGCACACTACACAAAATAGCACTCCACCTATTTCACCGTCCCGTCAATTGCTCCAACTGCTCCGGATAGCGAGCGCCTTCGATGTCACGCAAATCTTCCGGCGTCAATTCCACGGTCGCCGCGCCGAGATTTTCTTCCAGACGATTCAGCTTCATCGTGCCGGGAATGGGAACTAGTTCAAGCGAAGAACCAGCGCGCGTCAATTCGCCGGAACATTCAGCGTTGAACATTTCGCGCGGAACGGCCAAGATGGTTGCCGAAATTAACAAGGAACAAAGACGATTTGCGTTTTACATTATGAAAAACATCCCGTTGCCCCCGACCAGTCATCAACCGAAAAAATATTGCGGCCCAACCGCCGATGAAGTGCTCGCGTTGCGCAAGCAGTTCATGAACCCCGGCATTTTTCTCTATTACAAAAAGCCGCTCATGGTCGTCGAGGGTTCGATGCAATATGTCTGGGACGAAACGGGCAAGCGCTATCTCGACGGCCTCGGCGGCATCGTGACGATCAGCGTGGGGCATTGTCATCCGCACGTCATCGCGGCGGGCAACAAGCAGAGCGAGCTTTACCAGCATTCGACGACGATTTATCTGCACCCGAACGTCGCGCAATACGCCGAGAAGCTCGCGTCGAAAATGCCGGGCGACTTGAAGGCGTGCTATTTTGTGAACTCCGGTTCGGAGGCGAACGATCTCGCGCTGCTCATGGCGCGCGCTTACACGCAGAACTACGATCTCATCGCGTTGCGTAACGCCTATCACGGCGGCAATGCGTCCGGCATGGGCGTCACGGCGCACAGCACCTGGAAATATAATGTGCCGCACAGCTTTGGCGTGCATCACGCGCTCGCGCCGTATCAATATCGCGGCGTGTTTGGCTACGACGACGCGGACGCCGGGAAAAAATACGCGGCGGACGTGAAAGAGGTGATTGATTTCGCGACGCCGGGAAAAGTCGCCGCGTTTATCGCTGAATCCATTCAAGGCGTCGGCGGCTTCGTGGAATTTCCGCAGGGTTACTTGAAACAAACTTATGAATACGTCCGCGCCGCTGGCGGCGTGTGCATCGCGGACGAAGTGCAGACAGGCTTCGGTCGCACTGGCACACACTTTTGGGGATTTGAAACGCAGGACGTGATTCCCGACATCGTCACGATGGCGAAGGGAATCGGAAATGGCTGTCCGCTCGCAGCGGTGGTGACGACGCATAAAATCGCGCAGTCGCTCCTCGGCAAAGTTCACTTCAACACGTTCGGCGGAAATCCCGTCGTCAGCGCGATGGGCAAAGCCGTTCTCGAAGTCATCGAGAAAGACAACCTTCAAGCGAACTCGCTCAAGCTCGCTAATCACATCCACGCCGGCCTCGCGAAGCTGAAGGAGAAGCACCAGGTCATCGGCGACGTGCGCGGCAAGGGTTTGATGATCGGCATCGAAATGGTGAAGGACCGCGTGACCAAAGAGCCGGCAACGGCTGAATGTGCGGCGGTGCTGGAGTCGGCGCGCGAAATGGGTCTGCTGATCGGCAAGGGCGGCTTGCGCGGACAGACCATCCGTTTTGCACCGCCGATGTGCCTCACGCAGGCGGACGCGGATTTTCTTCTGGAGGTTTTGGACGAGGCGTTTTCAACATTGTGATGGCATGAAACTGCTGGCTCACAATTACGGCAAGGCGAAGGTGCGCGTGCTGAAAGTGTTTCGCGCCGGGAATATTCATTCGCTCAAGGAACTGGACGTGCAGGTGATGCTGCAAGGCAAATTTGACGCGACATTCACAAAAGCCGACAACCGGCTCGTCGTGGCGACGGATTCGATGAAGAACACGATCCATGTCCTGGCAAAGCAAAATTTGGGCGCGGAGACGGAAGCGTTCGGCGTCATGCTGGGTGAACATTTTCTCAAGACCTACAAACACGTCAGCCGGGCGGAGGTGATTTTGACGGAACATTGTTGGACAAGAATCAATATGAATGGAAAACCGCACGCGCATTCGTTTCTGGAAAAAAGCGCGGCGAAGCCGTTCGCAAAAATTATTGCGACGCGAAAAGAAACAATCGTTGAATCCGGTATCGAGGAATTGTTTATCCTGAAATCAACCGGTTCTGGCTTTAAAGATTTTCTGCGCGACGAATTCACAACATTGCCGGAAACCAGCGACCGTATCTGCGCGACAAAACTGAAAGCGACTTGGACGTTCACGAAGAAACCGAAAAGCTATTCCGAAACGAACGGCAAAATTCTCGACGTGATGCTGGCGGTGTTTGCAAAAAATTACAGCCCGTCAGCGCAGGCGACATTGTTCCAGATGGGCGGGGCGGCGTTGAAAACCGCGCCGGAGATTTCCAAAATCCACATTGTGATGCCGAACAAGCACTGTCTGCTCATCAACCTCAAACCCTTCGGCCTGGAAAACAAAAACGAATTGTTCGTGCCGACGGATGAGCCGCACGGACAGATTGAGGGAACCGTGGCACGGTAGTTATTACGCGGTGAAACTGCGGCCCAGACCGAGTTTCGCCAGGCCTTGCCGGTAGGTGATGGAGCTTTTGTCGGCGCGAATGTGGACCTCCTCCGACAAATTGATGGGCAAATCTTCGGGAAATTGATGTTCCACAATCGCCTTGTCCTCGGCGAAAACCTGATGGTTGAAATCAAGCGTCGGCTGCAACGGCGCGTCTTTGTCGAAGTTCCGGCAGATGGGAACAAAGACGCGCGTCTTGCGCGCGGACACGGGCGACGCGGCGTTCAAGATGTGAAGCCGGCCGTCGTTCGGAAAAAACACCGTGAGCTTGGCGGTGAACGGCAGCCAGGTTTCAAAAAGCCGCCGCCATTTGAAGCCGGGCGGGTTGAGATGCTTGAAACCTTTTGAGTAATTGCTGACGGTGCTGATGTAATCGGCGCGAAAACCGGCGGGCGTGAGTTCGACCGGATAGCCCGGCACTTCGCGATTGGCCAATTCGCCGAAGGTTCCGACGTGGACAAACGCAAAATGGCTTACGTCGAGAAAGCCCTCGACCTGCCGTCCGGCGGAAGCGTCAAGTTGAACGCAGTCCGGCAAAACTTGAAGATAACTGGGGTCGTCCCATTCGTTGAATTCAGGAAACGGCGACGGGCCGTTGTCCACCAGCCGCGTCCAAACCAGGCCGTAACGTTCCTGGACGGGAAATGTTCGCACTTTTAACTTCGGCGGTATCACTGCGCCGGGATGCGCGGGAATGCAAACACATTGGCCGTCGCTGTCGTAGCGAAAACCGTGATAGCCGCAGACAATTTCGTTCCCTTCCATCCTGCCGGAACTCAACGGCGCGCCGCGATGCAGGCACAAATCGCGCGCCACGGTGACTTTGCCCTTGACGCGAAACGCGACAAGCCGTTCGTCCAGCAATTTTGCGGCAAACGGTTTGTCCGTGACTTCGCGCGAAAAAGCGACCGGATACCAAAACGGCGCCAGGGAGAGCCAGTCAGATTCCGCGAACGTGCAGCCGCGCGGCAACGCGGACGAAGACGAAGAAGCAAGGTTTGACGGTTCCCTGCCTCCGGCAAAAACATTGGAATGCGGCATGACTTTCAACAGCTCCTTTCCACGACACAATCCTATCTCAATTCTTTCAACAATTCCAGCGTGCGCAGAAACGCGGCGTCGCGGGCTTTTTTGTTCGCGTCGTTCGCATCGGGCGCTTCGCCCACGCGCATGAAGCCGTGGCCGGCGCCGTCGTAAATCACCGGCTCGTAAGCCTTCCCGGCGGCTTTCATCTGCGCGGTCGCAGTCGGGACAGTCGCCGTCACGCGCGCGTCGTTGCCGCCGTAAAATCCATAGACCGGACAATTTATTTTCGCCATGTCGTTTTCGCCTGGCGGCGTGCCGTAATAGACAAATGCGGCCTGCAAATTCTTGTTGTTGGTCGCAAAGCGGAAGGATTGGCCGCCGCCCCAGCAGAATCCGGCCACGACGACCTTGCCGTTGGCCGCCGGAAGGTTCGTGGCGTAATCTACCGCCGCGTCCAGATCGGCGGTGATTTGCGCGGGCGGCAGCGCGGCGATGGCCTTGCCGACACTGCCGCCGCTTTTGATGAGTTCCTC
>Ga0208849_1001102_pt1 | contig 20557 bp, 18 predicted proteins | sample NGESurdeep072012_10_FD_184470 | JGI IMG/M metagenome (GOLD analysis project Ga0208849, IMG submission 184470) | Arctic peat soil microbial communities from Barrow, Alaska - NGEE Surface sample 53-3 deep-072012 (SPAdes) | ecosystem: Environmental > Terrestrial > Soil > Wetlands > Peat ... | reverse complement strand
CACCTTGGCGCCGGCGGCCGTCCCGGTCACCGACAGCACGCTGTCGATGTTGAGGTCGGTGAACTCGTCGGTGACGCCCAGATAATTGGGGTTGGTCGACGGCGGCGGCGGCGGGAACTGATTGCCCTGCATCTGGGCGCGCCAGTCGACCACGCCGATCGAGTGATGCAGTTCGACCTCACCGCCGCCGATCGCCGACTGCAGCCGGGCCATCCAGGTCATCTGCGCCAGCCAGCTGGCCGCCAGTTTCTGGCGCGTGAAGTCGCCGGCCGACTGGTTGTAGGGAACGATGCACCAGTTGGCGCCCCCCTCGCAGCGGAAGGGAATCGTGCCGCCGTGTGGCAGGGATTTGTCCGAGGCGACCTCGTCGTTCCATTTGGCCAGGCGGGCCGGTGAAATCCGCCCCCAGCCGCTGACGATGGCCACCGGGACGGCGATGGTGGTCAGGGGTTTGACAACCGTCTGGTTGGCGAAGGGGCCGGCCGGGTAGGGATGGACGGCGGTGAGGCTGAGCTGGCCCGGAACGCCGCCGCCCAGGCACGTCGTCCGGTTGATGGCGCAGGTGGCGGAGGCCACGGCCACGCCGTCCAGGACCAGGCTCTCGGTCGCCTGGGTGTAGGCGCCCGGTGGGTTGACGTCGTGGGCGGCGTCGAAATTGGTGTCGATGCCCAGGCGCCGGCCGTCGATGTCATCGACGTAGAAGACCAGTGGACCGGCCGGATAGGCCGGCAGGATGTTGACCATGTCGATGCCGTCGAGTTCCGCCGCCAGCTGGACCTGAAGCTGGGCGCGGAACTGGTCGGGAATGTCGCCGGGGATGGTGAGCCAGGCGACGCCGGGGCTGGTGGTGACGCGCCAGCCGCCGGTCGGCTTGTACAGGGGTTGGACCTTGGCGATGCCGACGACGGTCTGGGTATCCAGCGCCGGCGCCCGCGCCTTGAGCCCCGAGGCGCCGTTGAGCAAGGTGGTCCCCACGCTCTGGAGGTAGCCGTCGAGGAGACCGGCGTTGACCGTCGCGATGTAGGGGGCGCCGCCGGTCGAGCCGGAATTCATGCCCGTTCCGGCTTTCGCCGCCGGCTGCCCGGCGGTGAAGCCGGCGGCGGCGGCCAGGTTCATCGGCGCCGGCCCGGCGTAGGTCTTGAACGCGGGATCATAGTAATAGGCGACCCCGCTGATCACCACCCGCGACCACGCCGTCAGAATGGTCACCGAGGTGAAGGCGCCGGTGGTCTGGCAGTTGGCCGGCGCGCTGGGCGTGAACGCCGCCGGTATGCCCCCCGATGAGAGCAGGGCGCAGGCGGCGCCCAGGTCCGAGACGCCGGTCCAGGCGGTGAAGTTCGCCTGGCTCAGAGTATAGGCGCCGATCTGATAGCTGGCGGTGAGTCCGGCTTGTCGGGCCAGGGCGACGAACAGGGCGTTCTGGTCGAAGGGCGTGCCCGATCTATCGATCAGGGTCCCCAGCGGCCCTTTGCGCTCCCCGAACGCGAACTCGGTGTCGATCTGGTTGTGGACGTATTCGAACATCAGGTCGGGATCGCCATTGGGGAAGGTGGCGCTCTTCAGGGCCCGGGCGGTCTCGACGATTTCGGGCGGCGGGCCGGCGGCGACGGAATAGGTGTGCGTCGTCGATGCGCCAAGGACGGTTTCGGCGGCGCCGGGCGAGATCAGCGGCGCGGTGACGAACTTCATCGCCGGCAGCGTCTGCGCCGGCGCGCGCGGCGCCAAGAGGATCGCGCCGACCAGGAGCGCCGCGCCGATCGCCGAGGCGGGATGAGCGGGTCTGCCGCGCGGGCGGGTCAATTGTTGTTGTCCCACTCGAAGGTCACCGTCACCTGCGGACTGTAGATCACGGTGTTCAGGCTGTCGGTGACCTGCAACCGCCAGGTCGAGCTGTAGAGCGTATTGTCCTCCTGGACCGGCCACGTCCATTGCGTCGATAGCCAGTTCGGAGCCGTCGCCGTGGGCGTATTCTGGCCGGAGATGAACTGCCAGGCCAAGGTGTAGGGGCTCTGGCCGCCGCTGACGGTCGCACTGACCGCGCCCTGGACGATCGGCGGATTATCGACGAACCGATGCCAGGCCCAGGTGGCCTTGTTCAGTTGCACCGAAAGCGCCGCGCCGACGGTGACGGTGACCGTCGATCCGGCGGTCCCGCCGCCGCCGTTGGCGATGGCGTAGGTGAAGCTGTCGGTTCCGACATAGTTCATCGCCGGCGTGTAGGTGACCGAGACCCCGTTGTTCGCCGCGGCGGCGCCGTGCGAGGGGGGCGAGACCGCGGTGACGGTGAGCGGCAGGCCCTGCGGGTCGGTCGCATAGATCCTGGGATCGAAGGTTACCGGCCTGTTCGACGCCGTTCCGACGCCGACCGGCCCGACGGTGGGCGGCGTGGCCGTCACCGTGACGCTCACCGGCGCCGTGGCGCTCGGACCCTGGCCATTGACGATCGTGTAGGTGAAGCCGTCTTGCCCCCAGAAGTTCGCCGCCGGCTGGTAGCTCGCCATGCTAAAGGTGAAGCCGCTGGTTCCGCTGAGGGCGGCGCCGACCCCAGTGACCGTGAACGGATGGTGGGCGGGATTGGGATCGAAGCCGTAGGCCGAGGCGTTCTCGGCGACGATGATCGCCGCCGGCGCGGCGATCGGGGCGGGATTGATCAGGGTGACGGTGATCGGGGCCGAGGCGGTGAAGCCGGTGGCGGCATTCTGGACGGTGTAGGCGAAGGTGTCGGTTCCGGCCACCGGGAAGGCCGAGGGCGTGTAGGTCACCAACGAACCGGTGAACGTCGCCGCGCCGAATTGCGGCGGACTGACGCCGGCGATCGGGTTGGTCGTGTCGGTGCGCGGATCGAAGGTCGGGGCCGCCCCGCCATAGCTGTAGGAAAGCGAGTGGGCCGCCGCCGTCGGCAGGGCGCCGGCGGTCGCGGTCACCGCCACCCCCGTCCGGTTGCCGGCCGCGTCGTAGGCATAGAGCGTCTGCTTGCCGTCGTCGGTGATCACCGAGATCACCCGGCCGAGGGAATCATAGCTCACCTGCTCGGCGCGCGCGGCGGCCGTTCCCAGCATGATCGCCAGGACCAGTCCGAACCCGACGCCTCGACAGAGCCCAGCCACTCGCCGCCCCCGAAAAGCCCGACCCCAGGCTGCCGCTCGTTCGCCCCGGGAGTCGAGGGGTATTTTGCCGAATGACGGGCCGCGCCGGAGCCGCCCCCAGCAGCGGCCGGGAGCCTGGGCCGCTCTTGCGCCCCGGCGGCGTGGCGCCCTAGAGGATCGTCACCCATCGGGGAGAAGCGACCATGCAGCCGATCAGACTCGAGGACCTTCACCGGCTCGTCGGCCAGGAGATCGGCGTTTCGGACTGGCTCGAAATCACCCAGGCGCGGGTCGACCGGTTCGCCGACGCCACCGGCGACCATCAGTGGATTCACGTCGATGTCGAGCGCGCGACGCGGGAGATCGGCGGACCGATCGCTCACGGATACCTCACCCTGTCGCTCATTCCGCACCTCTCGGCCGGGCTGATGCCGGTGACCGGCGTCACGCGGGGGATCAACTACGGATCGGACAAGGTGCGGTTCACCAGCATGGTGCGGGTCGGCAAGCGCGTCCGGCTGCGGCAAAAGCTGATCGGCGTCGAAGCCAAGTCCGGAGGAACCCAGATCCGCAACCAATGCACCATCGAGATCGAGGGCGAGGAACGGCCGGCGTGCGTGGCCGAGACCCTGTCGGTTCTCTACGGCGGCTGACTTCGGGGAGCGGCTAGGACGCCCCCTCCGTCACGGCGCAAGAAAGAGCGCCGCGGAAGGTCTCCCCCGCTTCGCTGCGCTCGCATGGGAGGATAGAGGAAAGTCGGGCCGCTTCTATCCTCCCACGCCTTCTTGCGGGGGAGGGGGACCGCCTCGCCGAAGGACGAGGGGGTGGAGGGGGCGCAAGGGCGCGAGCACCACCCTCCGAATTTCCCCCTACGGACTGGTCGCCGCGGAATCCGCCGCGAACACGCCCGCCACGCTGGCCGGCTGCGCCGCCGGCTCGCTGGGAACGACGTGGCCGTCGAGCTCGGCGACGGTCTCCCGGATGAACCGCGCCTCGGTGACGATGCCGATCTCCAGGCTTTCGCCGCCGAGTTCGACCTGCTGGGTCAGCATGCCGGCGATGAAGTGCGCTTCGGGCGTGTCGGCGGCGCCCTCGCGGCGCTGCAGACCGTCGTCGAGATAGACCGGACCGCCGGAGTTGCCCGGGAAGACCCTGAAGTCGAGCAGGAAGGTGGGAAACTCGGAGGACGGTCCCAGCGGATAGGACGCCACGCGCCCCGAGCGCAGAATCGGAAAGCCGGCCGGATTGGCCGCCAGGCCCTGGGGGAAGCCGAGCGCCATCATCTCGTCGCCCGGACCCAGCTGATATCGGTTGAAGGTGTCGTCGCTCGCCAGCCAACCCAGCGGGATCGCCGCCTTGGCGAAGGCTTCGGGCGCGGTGATGGTGATCGCCGCCACGTCGCGTGAGCCGTGGTGGGTCCACAGCTCCTTGCCGCCGCGGCGGATGGCGATCTGCTGCGGCGCGTATTTCCACGAGCCGTCGGGCTGCTGGAGCCGATAGCCGATGGTCGCCTTGTCACCCGGCATGCGCTTGAACACGTGGTTGGCGGTGACCAGCACCACCCGCGGCTTGCCGTCGTCCGTCGGATCGGAGATCAGAAAGCCGGTTCCCACCGTTCGCGTGCCGTCGGCGAGCGGCTGCTCGAGCTGCACGGTCGCCCCGATCAGATCGACCGACATGTCCAAGGCCATCGGCGCCCCCATCCATACGTTTGTACAAGGAAGTGCGGAATCAGCGGTCCCCCATTTGACCCCGCGCCTTCGGAGGCGCAAGCGGGCGCCATGCCGCACCTTGCGTTCCCGCGCCGCGCCGACCACGAATGACCCCCTCCGAGCGAAAGCTGGTTCTGATCACCGGGGCCTCGGCGGGCCTCGGCGAGGCCTTCGCGCGGGCCTACGCGGCGCGGGGCTGCGATGTCGCGCTGGTCGCCCGCCGCGCTGATCGCCTGGAGGCCCTGGCCGCCGAACTCTGTGCCGCCCACGCCGGCGAGGCCTATGTCATCGTGGCCGATCTGGCGGTGTTCGAGGCCGAACGCGCGGTGATCGGGCAGGTGGCCGCGCGGGGCCGGCATGTCGATATCCTGGTCAACAACGCCGGGTTCTCCATTCCCCAGAGCTTCGCGGCGGTCCCCTGGGAGCGGCAGCGCGATTTTCTGATGACCCTGGTGGTCAGCGCCTGCGGTCTCGCCCACGCGGTCATACCGGGGATGGTCGAGCGGGGCGGGGGAGCCATCATCAACGTCGCGTCGCTGGCCGGATTCGCCCCGGGCGCGGCCGGCCACACCCTCTATCCGGCCGCCAAGAGCCTGAGCATCAAGTTCTCCGAGGCCCTGGACGCGGAATATCGGGCCAGCGGCATACGGGTGACGGCCCTCTGTCCCGGCTTCACCCATACCGAGTTCGCCAGGGCCAACGGCACGCAAGGAGTGATGGACGCCTCGCCGCGGATGTTCTTCCAGACCGCCGGACCGGTCATCGAGGCCGCGATCCGCGGCAACGAGCGTGGCAAGGTCGTCGTCGTTCCCGGATGGCACAACAAGCTCGCCGCCGGCCTGCTGCATTATCTGCCCGAGCCGCTGGTCAAGGCGGTGATTCGCGCCGGCTCGGCGCGCTACCATCTGGACTGAAGATCGAAACGGGAGGGGGCGTGGCTTCGCATTTCGACATCGTGGTCATCGGGTCCGGCGCGGGGGGCGCGACCCTGGCTCAGCGGCTGGCCCCGACCGGCAAGTCGATCCTGATCCTCGAGCGCGGCGAACACCTTCCGCGCGAGGCCGAGAACTGGAGTCCCAAGGCGGTGTTCATCCAGCACCGCTACCGCACCCAGGAACGCTGGTACGACAAGGCCGGCCACCCGTTCACGCCCAACACCCACTACTGGGTCGGCGGCAACACCACCTTCTACGGCGCGGCGCTGATGCGGCTGCGCAAGCGCGACTTCGAGGCGGTCCATCACGCCGGCGGCCTGTCGCCGGCCTGGCCGATCAGCCTGGCCGACCTCGCGCCCTACTACGACGAGGCCGAAACACTCTGGCAGGTCCACGGCGCGCGCGGCGACGATCCCACCGAGAACGGCGACGAGCCGCCCTACGCTTATCCCGCCATCCACCACGACCCCGGCATCGCCCAGCTCAAGACCCACTGGGAGAACCAGGGCTGGCGGCCGTTTTCCCTTCCTTTGGGGGTGAGGATGGACGAGGCTCGTCCGGTCACCTCCATCTGCATCAAGTGCAAGACCTGTGGCGGCTATCCCTGCCTGCTGCGGGCCAAGTGCGACGCCCGCACGATCGCCATCGAGCCGCTGATGGATTGCCCCAACGTCACCCTGCTCACCGGTCGCAAGGCGGTTCGGCTGGAGACGGACGGGTCCGGCAAGACCGTCAACAAGATCATCTGTCACACCGCGCAGGGCGAAGAGACCTGGACCGGGGACATCGTCGTGGTCGCGGCCGGCGCCGCCAACACCGCCGCCCTGCTTCTGGCCTCGGCCGGGCCGGGCCATCCAGGTGGCCTGGCCAACGGCTCCGATCAGGTCGGCCGCAACTACATGTTCCACACCCTCACGGCCATGGTCTCGATGACCGCCGCCCACGTCGATGTGACCTTCCCCAAGACCCTGGCGGTCAACGACTTCTACTGGAACGACCCGCGCGGCGGCTTCGACACCCCGATGGGCCACATCCAGCTGCTCGAATACATGAGCGGCCAGACCCTGGAGGGCGAGATCTCCGACTGGCTACCGCCGGCCCTGGTGCCGGGCGCCCTGGCCGGGGCCATCGCCGAGCGGCTGCTCTCCATGCTGGTGATCTCCGAGGATCTGCCGATGCCCGGCAACCGGGTGCGTCTGACCCCCGACGGACGCATCGTGCTCGAATACCAGCACAACAATCTGGAGGGGCACACCCGACTGGTGCACACGCTCAGAGCGTCCCTCGACGGCTTCGTCGATCACGCCCACCCGGTCTCGCAGCATCACTTCCAGCTCGATTCCCTGCTGCCGCTCTATGGCACCGCCCACCAGTGCGGCACCGTCCGCTTCGGCGCCGATCCGATGAGCTCCGTGCTCGATCCCTGGTGCAAGGCGCACGAACTCGACAACCTCTATGTCGTCGATACCAGCTTCTTCGTCACCGCCGGGGCGGTGAACCCGACGCTGACCACGGTGGCCAACGCCATGCGCGTCGGCGATCATCTGATCGAGCGGCTGGGGGCGAGGACGCCGCCCGCGGAAACCTCCGCCGACGGCGCCTCGAATCTGTCCGCCTGAGGCTTCCTCGCTACTTGCCCAGGTCCATGACCTGCCAGTAGCCGTCACGCAGGAAAGTGCGGTACTTGTCGAACCCGGCCACCTGGGCCTCGCCCTTCTCCTTGCTCACCGCCGCGTAGTTTTCCTGTTCCATGGCCTGGTCGCGGGCCTTGTCCGGCTCCAGGGCGGCGAGCGAGGGATAGTGGGTGACCAGCATCACGTTGTCGCCCTCGCCGGCGGCGTTCATCCGCACCAGGACGAGAAAGCTGTCGATGATGCCGTGTTTCTTGGCGATCTCCTGGCTGGGGATGTAGGTCGCCTTGAGGCCGGTGAGATAGTCGTCGATGTGATTGGGATCGACGTGGATTTCCTGAACCTGCCACGCCCCTTTCTGCGGCGTGTAGTCCCTATAGGGTTCGGCCCACGCGGCGCTGGCCAGGGCGATGGCGGCGAGGCCGCAGGTGGCGCCAAGGATGATGTTCATTTTCAGCTCCCAAGAATTGCGGCGCTCTGAAGGTTCGTTCGGGTTCATTGGCGAAGCCCGCCCGGCGCCGATGACCGTTCGTAGCCTTGTAAAGCTTGTTGCGCACGCATTTCCGCTCGTCGATTGATGTAAGGGTCGGAAACGGGGTCCGCCCATGGCCGATGGATCAGTGGAGCTCGCCGCGCCGGATGCGGTCCAATTTCGTCAAGGGCTACGAGTCACTGCCGGTGCGGATCGCGCTCTGAGCGCGCTCTGAGGACCCTTCCCTCCGACCGAAGAGGGGAGGATAAAGACGCCAAAAGGAGGAGTTCGATCATGGCCGACGGCGCTTCACCGGTTTCGCGGGACGCCCGGGCCAAAGCCTATGCGACGCCCCTCGAGGACTTCAACGTCGGCGACCCGGAGCTTTTCCTCACCGACAGCCACTGGCCGTGGTTCGAGCGGCTTCGCGCCGAAGAGCCGGTGCACTGGTGCCGGCAAAGCGAGTTCGGCCCCTATTGGTCGGTGACCAAATACAACGACATCATGACCGTGGACACCAACCACGCCGCCTTCTCGTCGGACTCGACCCTGGGCGGCATCACCATCCGCGACGCCAGGCCCGAACTGCGCCGGCCCAGCTTCATCGCCATGGACCCGCCCCTTCACGACGCCCAGCGCAAGGCGGTGAGCCCGATCGTCTCGCCCGCCAACCTCGCCAATCTCGAACCGATCATCCGCCAGCGGGCCGGCAAGATCCTCGACCAGCTGCCGCTCGGCGAGACCTTCGACTGGGTCGATCGGGTGTCGATCGAACTGACCACCCAGATGCTGGCGACCCTGTTCGACTTCCCCTTCGAGGAGCGGCGCAAGCTCACGTATTGGTCGGACGTGGCGACCACCGCCCCGATGCCCGGCGCCGTGGTCGAAACCGAGGACGAGAAGCAGGCCGAACTGATGGTCTGCCTGAACTATTTCCTCAAGTTATGGAACCAGCGGGTCAATGCCGAGCCCCGCGGCGATCTGGTGTCGATGATGGCTCATTCCGACGCCACCCGCGAGATGACTCCCGACGCCTATCTCGGCAACATCATCCTGCTCATCGTCGGCGGCAACGACACCACCCGCAATTCGCTCAGCGGCGGCCTGCTGGCGCTCAACCAGAACCCCGATCAGTACCAGAAGCTCCGGGACGATCCCTCCCTGATCACCTCGATGGTCCCCGAGATCATCCGCTGGCAGACGCCGCTGGCCCACATGCGCCGCACGGCGGTCGCCGACTTCCCCCTGCGCGACAAGATCATCCGCAAGGGCGATAAGGTGGTCATGTGGTATGTCTCCGGCAACCGCGACGAGGAGGCGATCGACAATCCCGACGCCTTCATCATCGACCGCGCCCGTCCCCGCCAGCACCTCTCCTTCGGCTTCGGCATCCACCGCTGCGTCGGCAACCGGCTGGCCGAGATGCAGCTCAAGGTGGTCTGGGAGGAAATCCTCGAGCGCTGGCCGTTCATCGAGGTGGTCGGCGAACCCCGCCGCGTCCGCTCCAGCTTCGTGAAAGGCTACGAGACCCTGCCGGTGAGGATCCCCGGATAGGCATCTTCCTCCCTCCCCTTCATGGGGAGGGTGGACCGCGAAGCGGGACGGGTGGGGCTGTCTCAGGCATCACCAGCCTTCGAGGCTCACCCCACTTCCCCACCCCGGCCTTCGGCCGACCCTCCCCATGAAGGGGAGGGAGGGTTAGGGGCGTTCAGACCCTCCGGCTGGCGATCCAGCCGTCGATCACCCCGTCGAGGACATCCAGCGGCACCCGGCCGCACGACAGCCAGCTGATGGCCGGGCAGTCCCTCGTGATAGACGGTGGTCGGCAGCGCCCATCTGGGCCATTCGGCGGTGTCGCGGAGGTTGAAATAGACCAGGCCCGGCCGCGATCCGTCGAGCGCCGGGGGCTGGGAGAACGCCGAAGCCGCGCGCCGTCCTTGAAACGCCACACGCCGGCGTCGTGGCTGGCCCCGCCGCGCAGGCGGCGGGCCTCGGCGATCTGGCGATCCAGGGCCGGCCCCACCTTGTCGGCGTAGAGGGCGGCGGCGTCGACTGATAGGCCCCGGTGAGCTGGCCGACGACGTAAGGGGAGGGGCCATAGGAGGAGCCGCCGAAGTTGAAAGCCATCACCCCTGCCTGGGACCGGCGGGCATAGACAACGGTGTCGTAGTTGACCTTGCCGGCCGTCGAGAGGGCGCCGCGATCGATCGCGCCAAGCCGGCGCAGCTGGCTGGCGTTGAGCGCCCTGGCGGCGCCCACCCCGGCCAGGGATTCGTCGCTGAGCCTGGCTCGCAGATCGGCGTTGGCGCCCGTGTCGAGGCCGAGCTGGGTGGCGAACTCCGGGCGCCGCCGCAGATCCTCCTGGAAGAAGGTATCGAAGAGGGCATTCAGCGCGGCGTCCGGGTCCGGAGACTGGGCGCCTACGCCCGCCGGCAGGGCGGCCACCGCGGCGGTGGCGAGCACCACCTCACGTCGATTGAGCATCAGCGTCCCCAGTCCCGGTGATTTCGCCACCTCCATAGCCTGCGGCGGTCGCCCCCTCCACCCCTTCGGGGTCCCCCTCCCCCATGAAGGATGGGGGAGGATCACGACGCCTCAAATCCTCACCCGCGTAGCGGGGGAGGAGGACCGCGAAGCGGTGGAGGGGGCGGGTGAGCCACCGGCGATCATTCGCCTGTTGTGAATTCCGCCGTCCATGAACTCGTGCCGTCGAGCTTGCGCACCCGCACGCCCTTCAGGACCGCCGGATCCATCAGCCGGGCGTTGACGCCCATCCGGTCGGCCTTCTCGGCGATGAGGGCGCTCCAGTAGGTCGTGCAGCCGCACGTCCGGCAGTGATGGAAGGCCAGCGACTCGTCGTCCCAGGAATAGGCCCCGGTGGCGTCCGGCGCGGCGATGATCCGGACCTCATCTGGATGATAGTAGGCCCACCGCGCGCCCAGGCGCCGGCAGATCGAACAGTTGCAGTCGGTGATCTCCGCCGGCCCCCGCGCGATCTCCATCCGCACCGCCCCGCAGTGACAGGAAGCCTCGATCATCGATCACTCCTTTCTTACATTCGTAGCGCGGGCTTCCAGCCCGCTCTTTTCGACGCTCGCAAGAGCGGGCTGGAAGCCCGCGCTACGAAAAAAGTCATTGGTCCCTCCTGCGTGGTCCCGGGTCGTAGTTGAGGATCGGGGAGAGCCAGCGCTCGGCGGTGCGCGCGTCCCAGCCCTTGCGGCGGGCGTAGTCCTCGACCTGGTCGCGCTCGATCTTGCCGACCCCGAAATAGTGCGCCTTCGGATGGGCGAAGTAGAGGCCGCAAACCGAGGCCGGCGGGGTCATGGCGTAGCTTTCGGTGAGGTCGATTCCCGTCGCGGCGCTGGCGTCCAGCAGTTCGAACAGGGTCTTCTTCTCGGTATGGTCGGGCTGGGCCGGGTAGCCGGGGGCCGGGCGGATGCCGCGATAGCGTTCGGCCAGCAGGGCGTCCAAGTCGAACCCCTCGTCCGGCGCGTAGCCCCACAGCTCGGTTCGCACTTTTCGGTGCAGGGCTTCGGCGAAGGCTTCGGCCAGGCGGTCGGCGAGGGCCGAGGCGATGATCGCCGAATAGTCGTCGCCGGCGGCCTTGAACCTGGCCGAGACGGCGTGCTCGCCGTGACCGGCGGTGACCGCGAACCCCCCGACATAATCCGCCCCGCCAGAGACGCCCATTGGGGCCACGAAGTCGGCCAGGGCGGCGTTGGCCCGCCCCTCGGCCTTGGCCATCTGCTGGCGCAGGGTGTGCAGGCGGGCGCGCTCGGCGGCGCGGGCCTCGTCGGTCCAGACGATGATGTCGTCGCCGTCGGTGTTGGCCGGCCACAGGCCGACGACGCCGCGCGCCTGGTACCAGCCCTCGCCGACGATGCGCCCGAGCATCGCGGTCGCATCCTTGTAGAGTCCGCGCGCCACCTCGCCGACCACCTCGTCGTCGAGGATGGCCGGGAACCGGCCGACCAGCTCCCAGGCCGAGAAGAACGGCGACCAGTCGATGTAGCGCGTCAGATCGCCCAGATCCCAGGCGTCGAACGCCCGCGTCCCCAGGAAGGAAGGCGTCGGCGCGGCGTAGTCCTGCCAGTCGATGGCGAAGCGGTTGGCGCGGGCGGCGGTCAGCGGCGTCCTGATCTTGGCTTCCTGGCCGCGGGCGAACTGTTCGCGGACCCGGGCGTATTCCCCGCGCGTCTGGGTCTCGAAGCGTTGCCTGTCGGACTTCGAGAGCAGGGACGAGACCACGCCCACCGCCCGGCTGGCGTCGAGGACATAGGTGGTCGAGGCGCGGCGGTAGTTGGGCTCGATCTTCACCGCCGTGTGGGTCCGGCTGGTGGTCGCCCCGCCGATCAGCAGGGGGATGGAGAATCCCCGCCGTTCCATCTCGGAGGCGACGAAGGCCATCTCCTCCAGCGACGGGGTGATCAGGCCCGAGAGGCCGACCATATCGACGCTGAGGCGCTGCGCCTCGTCGAGGATGCGGTCGGCCGGAACCATGACGCCGAGATCGATGACCTCGTAGTTGTTGCACTGCAGGACCACGCCGACGATGTTCTTGCCGATGTCGTGGACGTCGCCCTTGACCGTCGCCATCAGGATCTTCCCGGCCATCTGGCGCGGCTTGCCGTCCAGTTCGGCCTCCATGAACGGCAGCAGCCAGGCCACCGCCTGCTTCATCACCCGCGCCGACTTGACCACCTGGGGCAGGAACATCTTGCCCGCCCCGAAGAGGTCGCCGACGACGTTCATGCCGTCCATCAGGGGGCCTTCGATGACGTCGAGGGGCCGGGAGGCGGCCAGACGCGCTTCCTCGGTGTCGGCCTCGATATAGTCGGTGATCCCGTGGACCAGGCCGTGGCTCAGGCGCGCCGCCACCGGGGCCTGGCGCCAGGCGAGATCGACCAGGCGCTCCACCGCCTTGCCGCCCTTGTATTTCGGGGCCAGCTCGACGAGCCGCTCGGTGGCCGCCCCGCCCGGCTTGCGGTTGAGGATCACATCCTCCACCGCCTCGCGCAGCTCCGGTTCGATGTCGTCATAGACCGGCAGGTCGCCGGCGTTGACGATGCCCATGTCCATGCCCGCGGCGATGGCGTGATAGAGGAACACCGCGTGCATCGCGCGGCGCACCGGCTCGTTGCCACGGAAGCTGAACGAGATGTTCGAGACCCCGCCGGAGACCCGCGCATAAGGTAGCTGCTGCTTGATCGCCCGTGTCGCCTCGACGAAATCGACGGCGTAGTTCTCGTGCTCCTCGATGCCGGTGGCGACGGCGAAGATGTTGGGATCGAAGATGATGTCCTCAGGGGGAAAGCCGATGGTCTCGGTGAGAAGACCGTAGGCCCGCTCGCAGATCGCCACCTTGCGCGAGCGCGTATCGGCCTGGCCCTTCTCATCGAAGGCCATGACCACCACCGCCGCCCCGTAGCGCAGACACTTGGTCGCCTGCTCGAGGAACTTCGCCTCCCCCTCCTTGAGACTGATCGAATTGACGATCGCCTTGCCCTGGACGCACTTGAGGCCCGCCTCGATCACCTCCCACTTCGAGGAATCGATCATCACCGGCACCCGGGCGATGTCCGGCTCGGCGGCGATCAGGTTGAGGAAAGTGCGCATGGCGTGGACCGAATCGAGCAGGCCCTCGTCCATGTTGACGTCGAGCACCTGCGCCCCCGCCGCCACCTGGTCGCGCGCCACCGCCAGCGCCGCGGCATAGTCCCCGTCCCCCACCAGCCTGCGAAACCGCGCCGACCCGGTGACGTTGGTCCGCTCGCCGATATTGACGAAGACGGGCCTCATGGGAGGGTCCGTGGACGCGGCCTTGCGCCCCCTCCGTCACGGCGCGAGAGGGCGCCGCGCCACCTCCCCCGCGAGAAGGCGGGGGAGGATAGGATGTCATCTATCCTCACCCGCGCAGCGGGGGAGGGGGACCGCGAAGCGGTGGAGGGGGCGCAAGGCCGCGCCCCGAATGTCGAACTCCAGCCCATGATCTTTGTTACCGCCGAACACTCACGCCAGTTCAAACGCCTCGAGACCGGCCAGGCGCATGGCCGGCGGGCGCTCGGGGATCGGCCGCGGCTTGACCCCGGCGACCGCGGCGGCGACCTGGCGGACGTGTTCGGGGGTGGTGCCGCAGCAGCCGCCGACGATGTTGACCAGGCCGCTCCTGGCCCATTCCTCGAGGTGGCGGGCGGTCTCGTGCGGCTCTTCGTCGTAGTCGCCGAAGGCGTTGGGCAGGCCGGCGTTGGGATAGGCCGCCACCAGGGTGTCGGCGACCCGCGCCAGCTCGGCGATGTGCGGGCGCATCAGGTCGGCCCCCAGCGCGCAGTTGAAGCCGACGGCGAGCGGCCTGGCGTGTCGCACCGAGTTCCAGAACGCCTCGGCGGTCTGGCCGGAAAGGGTGCGGCCCGAGCGGTCGGTGATGGTTCCCGAAATCCACATCGGCAGCGGCTCCAGCCCCTCGTCGGCGAGATCCAGTATGGCCTTGATCGCCGCCTTGCAGTTGAGCGTGTCGGTGATCGTCTCGACCAGATAGAGATCGACCCCGCCCTCGTGGAGCGCCAGGGCCTGTTCGCGATAGGCGTCATAGACCTCGTCGAAGGTCACCGTCCGCGCCCCCGGATCATTGACGTCGGAGGACATCGACAGCATCCGGTTGAGCGGCCCGATCGCCCCGGCGACGAACTTCGGCCGCGCGGGCGACTGGGCGTTCCAGCGGTCGGCGACCTCGCGGGCGAGGCGCGCGCCCTCGAGGTTGATGTCGCGCACCGCGCCCTGCAATCGGTAGTCGGCCTGGGCGATCGCCGTCGCCGAGAAGGTGTTGGTTTCGCTGATGTCCGCCCCGGCGGCGAAATAGGCGTCATGCAGATCGGCGATGATGTCCGGACGGGTGAGGCACAGGATATCGTTGTCGCCCTTGAGCTGGCCTTCGTGGGCCGCGAAGCGGGCGCCGCGAAACTCCGCCTCGCTCAGGCCCTGGCGCTGGATCATCACCCCCCAGGAGCCATCGAGGACCAGGATGCGCTCGCGCGCCGCCGCCTTCAGCGCCGCGATGCGTTCTTGCCGCCTCACGCCGCCTCCTCCCGAACGCCCAGCACCCGGCAGATGGCATAGACCAGGTCGGCGCGGTTGAGGGTGTAGAAGTGGAAGTCGTCGAAACCCTCCTCCTCCAGCCGGGCGCACATCTCGGCGGCCACCGAACAGGCGATCAGCCGGCGGGTGTCGGGGTCCTTGTCCAGGCCGTCGAAGAGGTTGGCCAGCCAGTCGGGGAGGGCGACGCCATTGGCGCCGGCCATCCTGCGCAGGCCCTTGAAGTTCGACACCGGCATGATCCCCGGCAGGATCGGTATGGTCACGCCGGCCTTGCGCACCTCATCGATGAACCGCAGGAAGCCGTCGATATCAAAGAAGAAATTGGTTATCGCGCGGGTCGCGCCGGCGTCGATCTTGGCCTTGAGCACGTCGATGTCATGCGCCGCCGACGGACTTTCCGGATGCACTTGCGGATACACCCCCACCGAGACCTCGAACGGCGCGACCGAGGCGATGCCGCTCGCCAGTTCGGTGGCGTTGGCGTAGCCGTCGGCCCTGGGCGCATAGGCCCCGCCGATCTGGCCGGGCGGGTCGCCGCGCAGGGCGACGATATGGCGGATGCCGGCCCTCCAGTAGTCCTGGATCACCGCATCGACCTCGGCCCGCGAGGCGTCCACGCAGGTGAGGTGCGCGGCGGGCGAAAGCGTCGTCTCCTCGAGCATGCGCAGAACCGTGCGGTGCGTGCGCTCGCGCGTCGAACCGCCCGCGCCGTAGGTCACCGACACGAACGTCGGGGCCAGCGGCTCCAGGCGGCGGATCGCCTGCCACAGCGTCTCCTCCGCCTCCGGCGTCCGGGGCGGCGAGAATTCGAACGACACCTTCAGCCGGCGCCGTTCGCGGCCGCCGGCCCGGGCCACCGGTCCCAGCGCGCTGGCCGGAACATCGAAGCGGGCGTTCATGCGATCCTCCGCAGGCGCGCGGCGCTTCGCCGGCCGCTCCAGATCTTCACCGTCAGACCCCCGGACGCCATCGGCGGCAGGGCCATGGCGGTGAGGTCTTCCAGGCCGGCGATCGCCAGCCAGCGCCCGATCTCGTCGTCGAGGAAGCCCAGGCGCCGATGGCGGTGTTCGGCGCGCAGGAACTCCAGATCGTGCGGCGCGAAATCGACGATGATCAGCCGTCCGCCCGGGGCGACCAGGCGCGCCGCCTCGGCCACGGCGGCGGCCGGCTCGCCCAGATAGTGCAGCACCTGGTGGACCACCACCAGGTCGGCTTCGTGGTCGGCAAGGCCGGTGCGCAGAATGTCGCCGTGCCGCAGTTCGCACGCCGCCAGCCCGGCCTCGCTGACGTGGCTGCGGGCGATGTTGAGCATCCGGCGGGAAAGATCCAGGCCGATCGCGCCGCGCGACTTGCCGCCCAGCAGGGTCAGCATCCGGCCGGTGCCCGAGCCCAGATCGACCAGGCGCCGGAAGGGTCCGTCGCCGGCGACCTCGAGGATCGCCGCCTCGACCGCCGCTTCGCAACCGTAGAGCGAGCGGATTTCGTCCCATCGGTGGGCGTTGTCGGCGAAATAGGCGGCCGCCTGGCCGGCGCGTTCGGCCCCGACCCCCTCCAGGCGCTCGAAGTCGGCGAGCCGGGTGGCGTCGTTGCCTGGGATCAGCGCCAGGATCCCGTCGATCACCGCCCTGACGTCGCCAGGTCCCACCAGCCGGTAGAACACCCAGGCGCCGTCCGGAAAGCGCTCGACCAGCCCGGCCTCGGCCAGCAGCCGCAGATGCCGCGAAACCCGAGGCTGGCTCTGCCCGAGAATCCGGCCGAGCTCCAGGACCGCCAGTTCCTCCCGCGCCAGCAGCGCCAGGATGCGCAGCCGCGTCGGCTCACCCGCCGCCCGCAGCACCTCCACCGCCTGGTCCGAACTCATCGCCATGGAGATATAAAGATATCTTTATATAACCAAAGTCAAGTCCCTCCCTCCCCTTTATGGGGAGGGTGGACCGCGAAGCGGGACGGGTGGGGCTGTCTGGATCATCCCCGCCGGTTCGTGGGTTTCACCCCACTTCCCCACCCCGGCCCTTCGGGCCGACCCTCCCCATAAAGGGGAGGGAGCGTCGTCAGATCAGCCCTCACCGCCCCCGGTCTTCTCGCGCTCGGCCTTCTCCTTCTCGGCTTTCTTCAGCGCGGCCTTCTCGGCGGTCTTGGCGGCCTTGGCCTTCTCGCGCTCGAGGCGCTCGAACTGATAGTTGGGCTTTCGCGGCATGGTCGGGTGGAATCCTTCCTTCAAAGCTTAAGGTGATACCGCCTCGCCCCGCCCGCGCCTAGGGCCGCGCGCCGCCCTCTACTCCCCGGCCGGATTGGCCAGCGGCTCGCCGGCGAAGAAGCGCCGCAGGTTTTCCCGGGTCAGGGCGACCATCTTGGGGATCGCCCCGCTCGTGGCCCCCGCCGTGTGCGGCGTCAGCACGGTGTTGGGCACGTCCGCCCACCGCGCCGCCGGGGTCGGTTCGGTCTCGAAGACGTCGAGCGCGGCCATGCCCAGGCGGCCGGCCCTCAGGGCCTCGATCAGCGCCGCCTCGTCGATCACCTGGCCGCGCGAGACGTTGACCAGGAGCCCGTCCGGACCCAGCGCGTCGATCACCCGCCGCGAGATCAGGCCCCGGGTTTCCTCGCTCGCCCGGCAGGCGACGACCAGGATGTCGCTGGCCCTGGCCAGCGCCTCCAGGCTGGCCGCCTTGGGCCACGGCGCGTCCGGCTTGTCGCGCGGCCCCCACCACGACACCGCCAGGCCGAACGCCTCGGCCCGCCGGCCGACCGCCGCGCCGATGTCGCCCAGGCCGACGACGCCGAGCGACTTTCCCGCCAGGGACGCGGTGATCGCCTTCTCATGGGCTCGCCAGCGGCCGGCCCGCACGGCCCGGTCGCCGTCGGCGATCCGCCGCCAGGCGCCGAGCATCAGGCCGATGGCGTGGTCGGCGACGTCGTCGTGGTTGACCCCGGGGGAATGGCTCACCCGCAGGCCGCGCGCCTTGGCCCAGGCCAGATCGACGCCGTCGTAGCCGGCGGTGAAACAGGCGATCAGGCCCAGCCGCGGCAGGGACTGGGCCAGGGCCTTGTCGATCGGGAACTCGCCGGCCACGACCAGGGCCTGGATCACCGACACCGCCTCCACCGGCGGACCCTCCCAGAACCGCCAGACCGTGAAGTCCGGCTCCAGGAACGGCGTCAGCACCCCCAGGTGGGGCTGGACGATCAGCAGGGCGGGTTTGGAACCGGGCATGCGCTCAACCTTTGGACCCGGGCGCGTCATAGCGCTGTTCCCGGCGCGGATGAAACAAACCGGCCGTTGACTCGTTTCCTTATCTGGTTGCGCGGCGCCGCCGCCCTAAAATCTGAAGGACCATCGACATGAACATCAACACCCTCGTCGCCGGTGTCGCCATCGCGGTTCTCGCCGCCGGCGCCGCCTCGGCCCATTCGAAGCACCACCGGATGGCCAGCGGCGGAAGCTACGCCGAACCCTCCCAGCCCATCCCTTACTCCCAGCTCGATTCCTACCTGAAGGCCTCGCCCCGGCAGCGCACGGCGATGATGGCGTCGGCGGGCGATACCGCGAGCACGGGCACGGAGGCCAACGCCGCCGCCGCCGCCCCCGCCGCCCCGGCCGCGGACGCCATGCCGAGCAGTTCGATGCCCAGCAGCTCGACCTCCGGCGCCATGGGCTCCGACAAGATGACCACCCCGGCGACGCCGGGTACGGCGGTCAACCCCCCGGCAAGCTCCACCGCCACGCCGCCGATGACCCCCGACGCCTCGACCACGCCCAAGTAGCGGCGGGCGCAAATGGGGACATGATCGATTTCGCCTCTTCCTGGGCGAACTCGTTCGTGTCCCCGATTTGCGGGCGCCGGCGTCTCCGCACTTGCCCCCGGCCGAAGGTAATGTGATACACCATGACCAGTTTTCTGGTCATCGGCGAGGCGGGCATGATCACGGTCAACCTGGCGCAGGCGAAGGCGCGATTGAGTGAAATCCTCGACAAGGTCGAGGCCGGCGAAGAGGTGATCATCACCCGCCACGGGCGCCCTGTCGCCCATGTCCGGCATCCTGCCCAGGCCAGGCGCCCGCTCCCCTTGGACGCGCTGGCGGCCTTCCGCGCCACCATGCCCAGCCCGCGCCGGCCGAGCGCCGAGTTGCTTCGCGAGATGCGGGACGAGGGGCTGTGATGGCGGATGATCTATTTCGACACCAGTTTCCTCGTCCCCCTGGTTCTGCCCGAAGCCACCAGCGAGCGGGTCGCCGCCTTCGTCCGTGAACTGCCCGCCGACCAGCTTGCGGTCAGCCATTGGACGAGGGTGGAGTTCTCCTCCGTGATCGCGCGGGAAGTTCGCATGGGCGCCCTGGCCGCCGCCGCCGCCCCCCGGGCCGACGCCCGATTCGAGGCCATGGTCCGCGACTCCTTCGCTGTCCTGCTGCCGACCTCCGCCGACTTCGATCTGGCCAGGCGCTTTCTCGCCCGCTTTGAAACCGGACTGCGCGCCGGCGACGCCCTGCATCTGGCCATCGCCAGCAACCACGGCGCCGGGGCCATTTACAGTCTCGACCAGGCTCTCGTCCGCGCTGGCGGGATCCTTTCGCTGCCGGTCAGCGCCGGCGCGGCGGCCGGCGTGTGATCGGGCGCCAACCCACCCACGCCCGTCATCGCCGGGCATCGGTCCCGACCCATGAATACCGGCGTTCGAATGTGGCCGTGCGACCGCACGGCCACGGCGGGCGCCGCGAAAATCGGGTGAAGTCACCGTCACCGTAACCAGGCGCTACGAGATCGGTCGTTCATAGCCTGGCGCAACCCGCCCCGATCCGCCATCACTGCGCCACCCCCTCTCGTCCCTCCCGAATGGCGACCCGCCCCTGACTCCCTCGCCCTGCCCATTCTGCCTTCCGGCCGTCGAAGCGATCGCCTTCGTCGGCCCCCTGGTGAAAGGGATCTGGGACGCTTATCCCGTGACCCCCGGCCACCTCCTCATCACGCCCCATCGCCACGTCGCCGCCTGGCGCGATCTCCAGGCCGCCGAGCGCGAAGCCCTGATAGCCGCCCTCGCGGACGCCCAGGCTCTCATCGACGCCCGCTTCGCCCCCGACGGCTACACCGTCGGCTTCAACGACGGCCCCGCCGCCGGCCAGACCATCCCCCACTTCCACCTCCACGTCATCCCCCGCCGCCACGGCGATCACCCCGCCTCAATCCTCCCCCGCCTCTATGCGGGGGAGGGGGACCGCGAAGCGGTGGAGGGGGCGAGGGACGGAGCGCCGCCCTTCCTCACCACCCCCCACGCCCGCGCCCTGATCGCCGGGGGCGAGGATGGCCTGCTCGCCCACCTCACCCCCTACATCGACCGCGCGGCCCGCGTGGACGCGGCCGTCTCCTTCGTCATGGAGAGCGGCGTCAAGCTGATCGCCCCGCACCTGCAAGACCTGCTCGCCCGCGGCGGCGCCCTGCGCCTGATCACCGGGGACTACATGGATGTCACCGACCCCGCCGCCCTGCGGCGTCTTCTCGACCTCGACGGCGACGTGACCCTCCGCGTCTTCGAGGCCGGCCGCACCGTCTTCCACCCCAAGGCCTGGATCTTCCATTTCCCATCCTCCCCCGCCTCTATGCGGGGGAGGGGGACCACCCCGCCGAAGGACGGGGTGG
>Ga0208849_1001101_pt1 | contig 20564 bp, 19 predicted proteins | sample NGESurdeep072012_10_FD_184470 | JGI IMG/M metagenome (GOLD analysis project Ga0208849, IMG submission 184470) | Arctic peat soil microbial communities from Barrow, Alaska - NGEE Surface sample 53-3 deep-072012 (SPAdes) | ecosystem: Environmental > Terrestrial > Soil > Wetlands > Peat ... | reverse complement strand
AAGACGCTGTGCAAATGAGGACAGTCAGAGGCGGCGAGTGCCCTGTATGACGGCGTCATCGCTGACAGCTCCCAAACAGGAAGCCGGCGACTGAGAGAGCCGACATCACGCTCCACCTGAGTTGAGGGCGTGGAGCAGGGGCCAAAGGCATCAAAATGACCGCCGAAACAGACGCGGAGATTCTGAAAAAGTCCGCCGCAACGGCCGCCAACTTGGCGAAGGATTTGCGCAAGAGCGCAGACCAACAGACTGCCGTAACAAACGCGCAGCATGTGACAGCCCACAAGCTCGAAGACCTCAGTGTCGATCTGGAAAAAGGCGCAGTCGACGTTAAGAAGAATTCGAAACCCAAATAGCCCGCAGCAGAGTTATCGCCCCCGGCATAGTCAGCGTCGACGCCCGGTTGCTCATTTGGTCGGAACGATGGGCGCAACGCACTCCTGGGTGTCGTTCTTCACGCTGTTGACCACCCAGCTCACCTTGTAGGACTTCATCAGGTCGGGGTCGTACGGTGTCATCATGGCTCGGAGCTGCGCGGGGCTCTTATCGGGATCGAGCCACCGATGATAGTACTCCGGGCTAAGCATAACCGGCATACGGTCGTGGATGCCGCCCACCAGCGGGTTCGTTTCGCCGACGATGATGGTCGTCGACAGAATCTCCTCGCCCGCGACCCGCGCGAACTCCCACAAGCCTCCAAACGCGAACGGCTCCTCGTCGGCGCGGACGAAGCGCCACGGTTGCTTGCCGCCGTCGTGGGCGATCTGCCGCTCGAAGAAGCCCGTCGCCGGGATCAGCGCACGGCGCTTGGCGAACGCCTCGCGGAACAGTGGCAGCTCGTGGACGGTCTCGGCGCGGGCGTTGATGTGCGGGACCTTGGGCTTCTCCTTCATCCAGAACGGAATGAGTCCCTACCGCGCCATGACCAACTTGCGGGCGCCGTCACGTGGATCAACGCGGACGATCGGCACCTGGTCGGTGGGCGCGATGTTGTAGCGCGGCGGGAAGTTCGACGCCGGCAGGCGCCTCGCCCGGTAAAGCGTTGGGTACGCCGCGCGGGCGATGAGGTTGTCGTATCGGCCGCACATTAACGAAGAACCTAGGTCAGGGCAAAGCCGCGTCGAGGAAAAATACTGGAGCGTTGTCTTCGGTCCGGGCCCCCTTCTATGCAGATGGTCGACATGACCAAAAGCAAACCGCCCAGCCCTGGGGCGGGGTTGAGCGGCGTGGCAAACCTTCAGCCGGTTGTTCTTGGGGTCGCGGCGAAGGTCAGGACGTCTGCAGGAGCGTTGGATCCAACTGCCCGCTCAAGATCCAAACGGCGACGAACATCAACGCCAATGCGCCCGCCATCCAAAACCAAACGACATGCGCCTCCTGACGCTGTCTCGGGTGGGGACTTGGACGTTCATAAACGGACATGCCGATTCGGTAGCTTGGCGCTGTCAGCGAGTCGATTCGTGTCAACGGTATTGATCTGTGGATAGCGGGGAAAAGTCAGGGACGGGTGTGCAGAAGGCGATTGACGGCGCGGCCGACCTCGTCGGCGGTGGTCACGTAGCGCCTTCGCCGTTCACCTTACGTCGAGAACGCTACACGTAAATCGGTGTACCGCGCTGAAGGCAGCCAAACCCCGGCAGCTCCGAGAAGGCCCCCGGAAATCCGGGGAACAAGCCGCCCGGCCGGGACTATCTTCTCAACAAAGATGAGGATTGTCAGGCCGGCGATCCAGAGCAGATTCATGATGCCACCTACGAAGAGCAGTAGCATCAGGGCGACACAACATCCGAGACAGTATCACCGTGGGCAAGTCCAAGCCTGACCGCGCCCAAGGGCTCGCGATGAAACCCGCCGTGTGTGGTCAGAAAAACCAAAGGCGACTGGCAGGCTTGAAGGCAGGTATCCTTCAACGGTGTCCATTGATAGATCGCGACCGCAACAAGTAGAGCGCCTCCCAGGAGCGCGCTGCCCGTCGCCATCATCGGCGTCAGCAGAGCCAGTTCGATCAATCCCCACTGCAAGAGTGTCGCCACGGCGCTGAAGCCAATCCAGAGGGCGATATATCCCGCGAAGAACCAAATAGTGGATGTGACTGACACGCTGCCCTCAGCCGCCTTTCGACCCACTGCCGCGTAGAGCAGCACCGCGTCACGCAGGCGCAGCGATAGCGCGGCGGATCGCCTGATGAGCCGGAGAAACGAAGCGTCACGGCGGTCGGTCATGCGGCAGTGGCCGTGGGCACGTTTATACGCCGACGCCAACGAACCGCTTCGGCAACATGATGAGGCCCATGCATGCCTTCTGCGACGCCACCAATCTGCCCGGCGAAAAGGGAGTCCACGCGGGCCACTGCACGATCAGCACGTACGCGCCGGGCAAACCCTGCGGATGCCTATGGTGCTTCCGACGCGAGTGCGACGCGATCGCCTTCAGGGCGTGGTGCGAGGAGACACATCGTCGCCGGAGACAAGCCGCCGTGAGCGGGGCTGGCAAGCACTCACCGACGGCGCTAGAATATGCCTGGGGTGAGTTCAACATGCGCTGGGAAATGGAATCCGGAGACCAAAGGACCTTTACCGATGAACGTCCTCTTGTGGATTCTTCAGATCGCGCTCGCCCTATTCTGCGTAGCGGGTGGGCAATACAAGGTGTTCCACTTCGACGAACTCGCGAAGATGCCACAGACGGGCGCAATGTCGCGCGGCGTATGGGGAGCGATCGGCATCTTTGAGATGTTGTGCGCAATCCTGCTCATCGTCCCCGCCGCCACAAATTGGATACCGGTCCTAACCCCGCTCGCTGCCGCGGCGGTTGCATTGGAAGGCCTATCCCTAGCCTTCCTCTTCGCGCAGTATTCCCTCGCCCTGACCGCGACCAATCCGTTGATCTATGTCGTCGTGATGGGCTTGGTGGCGGCGTTCGTGGCTTACGGACGTTTCGCGCTCAAGCCGCTGGCTTGATCTCATCGTGGCGGTCATCATGCTCGGCACGTGGTGGCCTCAAGCGGGGCTAGAGGAACGCGAACGGAATTGCGCCAGCCGCCATACCACTAAGGCCCTCGCAAGGTGTAATATACGGGCTGCTGCGTTCTGTTGGCGCCCCTCAGTGGCGCGTAGCCTGAGCCGGGCGAGGTCACGGTGAAACACCTTGCTCGGCTCGCGGACACATGCGCCCAAGACATATTCGAGTTACGACCGATCGATATTGTGCGGCCGGACCGACGCCTTAGCGAGGAACCTCATGGTTGGATCACCCCTGAAACTGCCCATCTCGATGGCCCTCGGGCTGCTGCTTCTGACCTCTGGCGTTGCTCAAGCCGTGCAGAATAATGGCGGCGGCTACAAGCCTGGCCAAGATCCCTGCCAACTCACGTATCGGGCGTGCCTCAAGCGCTGCACGAAGTCCTACGGGCGAGACGGCACATCGGCATGTGAAGAACGCACGTGCTGGCCACAATATGTGGCGTGCACCAACAAGAATTAGCTCGCAGATGGCTGTTGACCGATCGGCTCAACGCATTCCGGAGTGTCGTTCTTCACGCTGTTGACCACCCGGCTGATCTCACCAGGAAGGCCGACGCAGCCCTCTACCGGTGCAAGGCGGAGAACGGCGACTTCACGTTCTACGACTGAGCTGCTGCTTCGGGACAGGGCGCTTCGCCTCGCGGGGGCGCGATACCTCGAACTCCTCGACCTCGGCGCCGAGTTGCTCGGCTTGCAGCAATTCCTTTTTCCACCGTTCGCTCGAGTAGGGCCCGATGGCTTTGGCGCATTCGACAACGATCTCCTCAACTTGCCGACGCTTGCGCCCGAACGGTCGTCATTTACGGCGGGATATTCCATGCGCCACCAGACCTGCCGAACGATCAGGTCTTCGCCAAACGGACGCGGCGCGTCATCGCGGTGTATCGACAGGTAGTTGCCGACACGGGGCAGCGAAGGGACTTCGAAATTCAGGGAATGGTCCGGCTCCAGGCTGCCGGTCTTGCGGACAACAATAGTGATTTTCTCCATGCGCTCCGTCTAACCTCCCGCCATATTCCGGTTGGCGGAACCGCCGCCTATCACCTGTTGCCCAACATCCCACTCGTCGGCTCCCAATGCAGCCGACATGAGAATGGTTCCACGAATTCATGCTTCGGCCAAGGATATACAGATCATGGCGAACACGTTGCGTTACACAGACAAGATTGTGCGCAGCCAATACTACGCTAGCGCTGGAACTTTGTTGTCGCTGTCGGGAGTTCCTGGTGGAAGCAGCCGCGCAGGCGGCCGGACGAATCCGCCCAATGAAATAACCCGTGCGTCGACCTCGACCCCGCCGCGGCGCCGCCCGGTCCGGTGAAGGGGCAAAGAAGGAAATCGACCGGGCGATCGGTGTCGCGACGTTCCGCTACCCGCGGCTGTTGCGCGGCGGGCCACCGCCGTTGTCGAGTTGCTGGGCGAACCAGACGATCGTTCGGCAATAGACGTCCGCCTTGTTCCACTGGTGGAGCACTGTGAAGTTGGCGGTGCCCTCGCCCCACGGCTGGCCGGCGTGCCAGCCATAGCCCTTGAGATAGTTGGCGGTGGATGCCAGCACGTCGGGATAAGAGTGGATGAGGTCGCGCCGCCCGTCGCCGTCGAAGTCGACGGCAAATTTCATGTAGGACGACGGCAGGAACTGGGTCTGGCCCAATTCGCCGGCCCAGCCGCCCTTCATTGCCGCCGGCGAGAGGTCGCCACGATCGGCGATCTGCAACGCGGCCACCAGTTCGTTGGTAAAGAACGCCGAGCGGCGGCAGTCGTGGGCCAGCGTCGCCAGAGCGCGGATTGTTGGCGTAGTGCCAGTGCCGGCGCCAAAGCCCGTCTCCAGGCCCCAGATCGCGACCAGGATCGGGCCGGGAACGCCATATTGTTTCTCGATGCGAGCGAGGAGGCCGGCGTTGTCGCGCATCTTGGCGAGGCCGATCTCTACCTTGCCGGGCGGCACGCGCTTGGTGCGATAAGTCTCGAAGCTCTGCTTGAAGTAGCCCTGATGGTGGTCGAGGGCGATAATCTGAGGATCCGGAGTGACGCCGGTCAGGCCGGCCGAGATGGTTCGGCTGGAGATACCTGCCGCTTGGGCGTCCTTTTCAAAGTCGGCCAGCCAGGCCCCGAAATCGCCACCGCAAGCGGGCGCCGCATGAGCGCCGCCGGCGGCCATGAATAGAAGCGCTGCGGCAAAGAAACGGTCAAATCGCATCGAGATCAATTCTCCAGTCCGGGTGGACGAGGATAGCCAACCAACCGGCCGCCTCGATCCAAATCGGCGACGGCGCAACCGATTTTCAATTGTTGGATGCAACGCTTGCTCTCCGGCCACTCTGTCACAGCCGATCGACCAGCGTCAAAGGCCAGCATTTCTGCCGCGCGGCAAAGTGCCGGTGGACTTGGACCAAGCCTGCCTCTACTTTCAGCGTATTCTAGAGAGCCGAGATTCTGATGGATTATCAGTCGATTTTCGCCGAGGCGATCGCTGCGCTCCATGCCGAGCGCCGCTACCGCGTCTTCGCCGACCTTGAGAGGATCGCGGGCCGTTTCCCTTTTGCCACCTGGCATGCTGACAAGGGCGACCGCGAGATCGTCGTCTGGTGCTCCAACGATTATCTCGGCATGGGCCAGAACGAGACCGTCATCGCCGCGCTGAGCGAGACGGCGCGGACGATGGGCGTCGGCGCCGGTGGCACGCGCAACATCTCCGGCACCAACCACCCGCTGGTCGTGATGGAGCGCGAGCTCGCCGATCTGCATGGCAAGGAGGCGGCGCTGGTATTCACGTCCGGCTTCGTCTCGAACGAGGCGACGATCTCCACAGTCGCCAAGCTGCTCCCCGACTGCATCATCTTCTCGGACGAATTCAACCACGCGTCGATGATCGAGGGCGTCCGGCGTTCCGGGGTGCAGAAGGTGATCTTCCGCCACAACGATGTGGCGCATCTGGAATCGCTCCTGAAGCTAGCGTCTCCGGATCGCGCCAAGCTGATTGCCTTCGAGTCGGTTTATTCGATGGACGGCGACATTGCGCCGATCAGCAAGATCGCCGATCTCGCTGCGAAGTACGGCGCCATGACCTACCTCGATGAAGTCCATGCGGTCGGCATGTACGGTCCACGCGGCGGCGGTATCGCCGAGCGCGACGGCGTCATGGACCGCATCGACATCATCGAGGGCACGCTCGCCAAGGCGTTCGGAGCGCTCGGCGGCTATATTGCCGCCAGCCAGGCCATCGTCGACACGGTGCGCTCGTATGCGCCCGGCTTCATCTTCACCACCGCCCTGCCGCCCGGCATTGCCGCCGCCGCGCTGACCTCGATCCGCCATCTCAAGCAATCCGCCGCCGAGCGCGAAGCGCAGCAGCGCAACGTCGCCGAGACCAAACGGGCGCTGGCCGCCTCGGGCCTGCCAGTGATGCCCACCGAAACGCACATCATTCCGTTGTTTGTTGGCGACGCCGAGCGCTGCAAGCAGGCGAGCGACACGCTGCTTGAGCAGCACGGCATCTATATCCAGCCGATCAACTACCCGACCGTGCCGCGCGGCCAGGAGCGGCTGCGCATCACGCCGACGCCGTTCCATGACTCGGCGCTGATCGCCAGGCTCGCTGGTGCGCTGGTGGACGTGTGGGACAAGCTCGGCTTGCCGCGGTTCGTCGAGGGCGAAGAGCCGGCCCAGCGCGTCGCCGCGTCGGGCAACGCCCGCATCGCAGTTTTCCCGCCCGCCGGCGGCTAGGCTTCCAGCTTCGCCGCCAGCGCCAGAAGTTTCTCTATTGTGTTCCAGTTGCGCGCGGTCGCGGGGACGCCCAGAGCGCGCTCCAGCACCGTGTTGGTGACCTTCGACGTGCCGACCCCGTCGGGATAGTGGACGAAGAGTTCCCGGCGACTGAGCGCGAAGCGCTCGCCCGCCACCTTAACTGCCTTGAGGCGTTCGGCAGCCCCTGCCGTCGGCAGGTCGGCCGTGAAAGCGACGAGCATGTGGCCCGGGTCATCCCTTGCGGCCGCGGCGAACGGGTTGCGCGTCACCGCATCGGCGATCTCGGCGACGGTGCGCACCACGATCGCGGGACGGAAGCCGTGGCTCGCCTCAATGCTATCGGCGAGCTTCTTCGCCACCGTCTCGTCCGATCCGCCCGCGGTGAAAACGACGTTGCCGCTTTGCAGGAGGGTGGCCACCTTGGCGAAGCCGGCGGCCTCGCACAGCACCTTCAGCGCGGCCATCTTGATGATGCCCGTGCCGCCGACATTTACCGCGCGCAGGAGAGCGGCGTAGGCGGTCAATGCTTCGCCACCCATTCCGCCAGCCGCGCGGTCGCGGTGCGCAGTTGTCCGGCATCGCGAAGGAAACAAAGACGCAGGAACGCGCTACCGCCGGCGCCGAACGCCGAGCCCGGCGCCAGCCCGACGTTGGCTTCGTCGACCAGGCGGAGCGCCAGCCGGCGCGTGTCGTCCCAGCCGTCGAGCGCGAAGAACAGATAGAAGGCACCGTCGGGAACGGCGAAACGCGCGCGGCCGCTGGCGCCGAGGCCGTCGACGACGATGTCGCGTCCGGCCCGGGCGCGGGCCACCTGCAGCGCGATGAAGTCGTCTCCGTCGTTGACCGCGACAGTGGCGGCGCGCTGCATGAAGGCGGCAACACCGGAGTTGGAATACTGCATCAGGTTCTCGATCACCGGCCCAAGGATCGGCGGCGCCGAGAGCCAACCGACCCGCCACCCGGTCATTGCCCAGTTTTTTGACATGGTATTGACGAAGATGATGCGGTCGTCGGGTTGGGAGAGATCGTAGAAGGACGGCGCGCGGAAACCCAAATAGTAGAACCGGTGATAGACCTCGTCGGCGATGATCCAGATGCCGCGCTCGCGGGCGAAGGCCAGGATCGCGCGCAATTCGTCGGCGGTCGCCGTCCAGCCGGTCGGGTTGGAGGGCGAATTGAGGAAGATCGCCTTGGTGCGATCGGTGGCCGCGGCGAAGAGCTTCTCGAGATCGAGCGTCCAGCCGGCGTTGCCGAAAGTCATGGCCACCTCCACCGCCCTGGCGCCGCCGATGCCGACTGCGGCTGGGAAATTCGGCCACGTCGGCGTCGGCACGATGACCTCGTCGCCGTCGCCGGCAACCATGCGCACAGCCATCTGGATCGCATGCATGCCCGAGCCGGTGACGAAGAAGCGGTCCGCGTCAAACGGACGGCTATAGGTGCGGGCATGGTAGTGGGCGAGCGCGGCGCGCAGTTCCGGCAGGCCGCGCTGGTAGGTATAGAAGGTCTCGCCGTCGCGCAGCGACCTCGCCGCGGTATCGGCGATGAAGGCCGGCGTCGGCAGGTCTCCCTCGCCCACCCACAACGGAATCAGGCCGTCGCGATTGCGTCCGTAGTTGAATACCTCGACGATTCCGCTCTCGGGTGCATCGCGGGCTTCGCCGCGGAGCGCGGCAAGATGATCCTCGGGTCGCATGACTTTCCCGTTGTCCGGCGCATCGCAATCGCACGGCCGGCCAATCGCGTGGCCATGCCGACGCTCATGAAATGCCTCGGCCGGATCGATCGGCAACGCTGATCGACTGGCCTATTTTCTGGCGGCGAGGAGATCGCGAATCTCGCGCAGCAGTATCTGATCTTCCGTTGTCGGAGGAGTTGCCGGCAGTGGCGGCGGCTGACGCTTCATGCGGTTCATCGCCTTGACCACCATGAAGAGCACCCAGGCGACGATCACGAAGTTGATCAGCAGCGTAATGAAATGGCCGTAAGCCAAAGTCGCGCCGTTCTTCTGGGCGTCGGCGAGCGTTGCCGCCGGAGCGCCGTGCAGCTGCACGAACATGTTGGAAAAGTCGATGCCGCCCGTGACCACGCCGATGATCGGCATGAGGATATCGGCGACTACCGATCCGACCAGTCCGCCAAACGCAGCGCCGATGATCACACCGATGGCGAGATCGACCATATTGCCCTTGAGGGCAAATTCGCGAAATTCGGTCATCATGGACATTCGTGTCACTCCCCTTTTCAATCGCACGCAAGCGGTGCGATCCCTTTTCAGTAGGAAGTCTCCTAGCCTTCGGTTGACCGGCCGGCAAACCGCCCGCATGGTCCGACGCGACTTTTCGGGCGGTCGGCCGAGCCGTACAACTGCGGCCATCCCGGACCGAAAGAAGGCGCAGCGGCGGGGCTCGGATAAGGGATCGTAGGTGCGGGACACGAGCGAGACAGCCTGGTGGCGGAAGACCCGGCAGCTGGCGCTAGCGACGTTGGCCGGGCTCTGCGTCGTCGGTGTGCTGCCGCGGCTGGTAGCCGGGCTTCTCGACCGACGGGCGGTTCTCGGTTTGCCGCTCGGAACCTTCCTCGCAGTCGTCGCGGTGCCGCTGGTGATGCTGATCGCCATCTTCGCGTTCACCGCCCGCCAGCGAGGCCTCGACCGCGGCCACCACGTATCCGAGGATTAGGCGAGTTTTAATGGCCAGGCGATCATCGGCGACCACGTACGGCAGGTTGGCGACGCTGTTTGCTGTCGCCTTCGCTATTCTCAGCGCAATCCTCGCACTGCTTGGCTACTTCGGCCTGCCCGCCAATGTGCTCGGCAGCGTGCTCGGTGGCGCGGTGCTGCTTGCTTTCGGCGCCATCGGCATCAACGCCGCCACCATGCAGACGTCGGAGTTCTATCTGGCGGCCCGCGCGCTGCCGCCGCCGGTCAACGGCATCGCCAGCGCGGCGGCGGTCATTTCGGGCACCCTTTTCCTCGGTCTTGCCGGCAGCTACTTCGCCGATGCCAATGCAGCCGTCGCGATCACGATCGGCTGGTGCCTGGGTTTCGTCGTCCTGGCGGTCTGCTTTGCACCCTATTTCCGCAAGTCGGGCGCTTTCGGCGTCGTCGATTTCCTCGGCGTGCGCTATGGTGGGCGAGCCGTGCGCCTGGCGGCGGCGCTCGTCGTTGGGCTGGCGCTTTTCGCCGCCACGGCGGCGGCGATGGTGAGCGCTGCGACCCTGACGGCCCTCCTCCTCGGCATTTCGGCAGGCACGGCGGTGGCCGTCGTCACCGCGCTCATTGTCGTGACGGCCGTCTTTGGCGGCGTGCGCGCGATCACCCGGACGGCGATGGTTGAATATATCGTTCTTGCCGCGGCATTCCTCGTGCCTGTCACGATCGTGGCGATCCGCGAATACGCCTCGCCCTTGCCCCAGCTCACCTTCGGATTCGCGCTCCGGGACGCCGCCCTGCTGGTGCTGGCAAGCGGGCGCGACCTGGCGCCCCCGCCGACAGGCCAATCGTGGGCCACAGCCGGCGGCGGCGAATTTACCTTCCTGGCCACCGTTCTGACGCTAGCGGCCGGCGTTGCTTCTCTGCCGCACTTGCTCATGCGCAGCGCCACGGTGCGCGGCCCCGATCGCGCCCGCCGCTCGGCGGCGTGGGGACTTCTGTTCGTATTGCTCATCATCGCCGCCGCGCCCGCCTATGCCGCGTTCGCCCACTTTCTGATCCTGCGGGAGGTGGTCGACGGGCCCATCGAGAACCTGCCCGACTGGATTTTCACGTTTGGCAATCTCGGCCTGATCAGAATTTGCGGGGTCGAGGCGGTGTCCGTCGATGCCGTGCTGGGTGCGTGCAGCGGAGCCGCGGGCTTTACCGGCAACCTCGCGGCAAGCGATCTCTCGATGAGCGGTGACGGGCTGGTACTGGCCGCGCCGGCAATCTTCGATCTGCCCGCGGTCGCATCGGCCCTTGTGGCACTGGGCGCACTGGCCGCCACACTCGCTGCTGCCAAGGCCATGGCGTTCGCAGTGGCAAGCGCGATCGGCCACGATCTCTATGGTAGCGCGCGCGAGGTGCATCCCTCGGCCGGCCGCCAGCTCATCGTCACGCGCGTTCTGCTGGTTGCCATTGTGCTTCTGGCAGCGTGGCTCGCGAGCGACGCTCCGGACGTTGCGTTCGCGCTCGCGCCGGCGGCGATTTCGCTGTCGGCCGGCGCGCTTTTTCCTGCCCTGATCCTCGCGGTCTGGTGGAAAAGGGCGACCGCCAACGGCGCCGTCGCCGGCATCCTCACCGGGCTTGTCGTCACCGGCGGCCTTATTCTCGACCGGCGCTATCCCGGGTTTCTGCCATTCGGCCGGCTTGGCTTCAGCGAACTGACGGCGGCGATCGGGGGAATGCCTCTGGGTTTCTTGGCCGCGATCGGCGTCAGTCTTGCCTCCGAACCGCCGGCGGAGGAACGTCAGGGTATTGTCGATGCCATCCGCCGGCCGGGCGGCGCGCCATTTGTCCAGGAAAGCGAAAGCCTATGACCGAGGCGCGCCGCGGCCTGTTTCCTGCGCTTGAACCCTTCGCCAGCCACCGGCTGAAGGTGTCGGACCTGCACGAGATTTTCGTCGCCGAATACGGCAACCCACACGGCACGCCGGCGGTCATCCTGCACGGCGGGCCCGGCGCCGGCATGAACCCGACGATGCCGCGTTTCCACGACGCCCAAGCCTATCACATGGTGCTTTTCGACCAGCGTGGTTGCGGCCAGTCGACGCCCTACGCGGAACTTCGTGAAAACACGACCTGGGATCTGGTGGCTGACATTGAGCGCATCCGCGCGCATCTCGGCATAGACCGCTGGCAGGTATTTGGCGGCTCGTGGGGATCGACGCTGGCGCTTGCTTACGCCGAGACCCATCCGGCGCGCGTCACCGAACTGCTGTTGCGCGGCATCTTCACGCTCCGCCGCGACGAACTTGAGTGGTTCTACCAGAAGGGCGCATCGTTCATTCAGCCGGAGGCCTTCGCGGAATATCTGAAACCGATTCCGGAAAGCGAACGCGGCGATCTCATCGCTGCGTATTACAAGCGGCTCACCGGCGCCGACAAGGAAGTGCAGCTTACCGCCGCCCGCGCATGGGCCACGTGGGAAGGTAGCACCATCTCGCTTCTGCCCGACGCGGCGCGCGCCGCTGCCTTTGGCGAGCCGCGCTACGCGCTCGCCTTCGCGCGTATCGAGTGCCACTACTTCCAGAACCGCGGCTTCTTCGACCGCGACGACCAGCTTCTTGCCAACGCCACCCGGCTGAAGGATGTGCCGGGTGTCATCGTGCACGGGCGCTATGATCTATGCACGCCGGCATCGACTGCCTTCGAATTGCATCAGGCGTGGCCGCTCGCCGACTACCGCATCGTTCCCGACAGTGGACATGCGATGACCGAGCCCGGCATCGTCCACGAACTGGTCAGCGCTACGGAGCGCTTCAAGGCTTAGTTTCAGCCGGCGCTTGCCGGGCGATGCTTGAGAGCGCGGATCATGACGACGAGGCGATGGACGGCCTGCCCGGCGAATCCCGGCCGCTTCGCCGTTGACGCTGGAGCTGCTGTCGGCACGAGCTTCGGTTCACCTGTCTCGAGCCTGGAGACGCGGCCGTCGAGGGCAGCGACCGTGGTGGTGAGTTTGGCGACCTCAACGGCCAGCGCATCCAGCCGCGCCTTCAGGCCGGCGTCTTCGCCGGCGAGCGCGTCGCAATACCAGACGCCTGCCTGCTGATTGCAATGCGATACCGCTCCGCTCGTCGTGTCCAGGCGAACGAACCCACCCGGGGCGGCGCTGAGGACATAGCGCTGCGCCCGGTCGCCGGCGGGCGGCTTCGGCGTGGCCTCTGTAACCGACGCGGCGACCGCAACGAAAACGGCAACGGCAAACAGGGGGCGGCGGATTTCCGGGCGCATACTCGGCGACCTCAGGTGAACGGCGGCCTCGACCCGAACCTGGCAGCCGCGCGCGTCGTTAGCCAAGTTGCCTTGCTGCATCGCCATCGCGCCGCTAGGTTCGCGCGCAATCGGCGGCGAGGCGGCAGGGCATGGCGACTATCTACAAGATCTGTCCGGCCGAACTGTGGCAAGCCGCCGTCGGCGCGGCCGAGTTCCGCGGGTCGCCAATCGATCTTGCCGATGGCTTCATCCATTTCTCGAGCGCTACGCAGGTGGGCGAAACGGCCGCCCGGCACTTCGCGGGCGTCACCGGGCTGGTGCTGGTCGCCTTCGACGACGCGACCCTGGCGCCGCCGGTCCGCTATGAGCCATCGCGCCGAGGCGCCCTCTTCCCGCATCTTTACGGCCCGTTAGACCCGAAGCTGGCGCTGTGGGTGCGCCCCATCGCGCTGGACACCGACGGCCACCACGTTCTTCCCGATCTCGCCCCATGATCTACGAAGCGCTGCGGCCGCTTCTCTTCCGTTTCGACGCAGAGATCGCCCATCAACTGGCGCTGGGCGCGCTCGCGGCCGGTCTCGCCCCGCGCACCCGCATGGATTTTCCGCACCTGCATCGGCGCGTCCTCGGCCTCGATTTTCCCAATCCTGTCGGGCTCGCCGCCGGCTTCGACAAGAACGGCGAAGTGCCCGACGCGGCGCTGGCGCTCGGTTTCGGTTTCGTCGAGATCGGCAGCGTGACCCCACGGCCGCAGCCCGGCAATCCGCGCCCGCGTCTCTTCCGTGCCGAGGAAGACCACGCCATCATCAACCGCCTCGGCTTCAACAACGAAGGGCACGACGCGGTCCACGCCCGCCTCACCGCGCGCAAGAAACGCGGCATCGTCGGTATCAACCTCGGCGCCAATCGCGACAGTTCCGACCGCATCGGGGACTACGTTGCCGGGGTGACACGCTTTGCCGACGTGGCGAGCTACCTGGCCATCAACATCTCGTCGCCGAATACGCCGGGCCTGCGCGACCTGCAGGAGACGGAGGCGCTGACGCGGCTGCTCGCCGCCGTCGCCGAGGCGCGCGCCGCCGCACCGCCGCATCCGCCCGTTCTCGTCAAGATCGCCCCCGACCTCGACGACGACGCGTTAGCCGCGATCGCCGATACCGTCATCGCGGCCGGAATCGAAGGCATGATCGTGTCGAACACAACGCTTTCGCGCGACGGGATTTCCGATCCGGGACTTGCCAGTGAAGCCGGCGGCGTATCGGGCCGGCCGCTGTTCGCGCCGTCCAACAAGATGCTGACGCGGCTCCGCGGTATGGTCGGCGACAAGCTGGTGCTGATCGGCGTCGGCGGAATCGACTCGGTAACTGCGGCGCGGCAGAAGCTCGCCTCCGGGGCCGACCTCGTCCAGCTGTACACCGGCATGGTCTACGCGGGACCAGGTCTCCCCGGCCGCATCGTCAGGGAGCTGGCGCGGCGGGCTGACCGGCAAATGCCGGACCAATCCTGACGCGGCTTCGCCAGAGCAACGTCAGCCCACGCGTTGCCAGAAAGACGAGCAGCGCGATCCACCAGCCGGTGATGCCGAGTGGCATCGCCAGCAGCCAGCCGGCAACCAGATAAACGCCGAGCGAAACCAGCATTGCGTTGCGCATGTCGACGGACCAGGTGGCGCCGATGAAGACCCCGTCCATCTGGTAGGCCAGCGTTCCGAATAGCGGAAACAGCGCCGCCCACACGAGCACGTTCCGCGCCGCCGCCCGGACCGGCAGGCTGGTACTCATAAGATCTACAATGGCGCCCCCGGCGGCGAGCATGACGATCGTTAGCACGGCGCCGACCGCGAAGCCCCAGAGCACCGTCAGCCGCACCGCTCGCTCGAACGAAGGCCGGTCGCGCGCCCCGATGGCACGCCCGGCGAGTTGTTCAGCGGCGGCCGCGAGCCCGTCGAGAAAGAAAGCGGCGAAGACGATGAGGTTCATCAGGATTTCGTTGGCGGCCAGGACTACATCGCCGGCGGCCGCGCTTCGCGAGGTGAAGACCGCGAAGGCGAAGAGCAGGGCGAACGTGCGGATCATGATGTCGCGGTTGAGCGCGACCAGGCGCCCGAAGGCCGCGCCGTTGAAGACTTCCGCCAATCGTGGACGATCGGCGCGGGCGGTCAGGGCGAAAATAAAGATGACACCCAGCGCCGCCGCGCTGGCTTCCGCAGTGACGCTTGCCCAGCCGACGCCGGCGACGCCGAAACCCAGGCCGTGCACCGGCACGATGCCGAGCACGATATTGATGCCGTTCAGCACGATCTGCAGACAGAGGCCGAAACCGGCGCGGCCAAGACCGATGAGCCAGCCGAGCACCACGTAGTTGGCGAGCGCCAGGGGCGCCGCCAGCACGCGGACATCCCAGTAGGTCCGGGTCGCCGCCTTGACCGCCTCGCTGCCACCGATGAGTTGCTGCGCAATCGTGATGACGATGGGTAGCTGCAGGACAATCACCGCCGACCCGAAGCCAATCGCCAGGGCGAGAGCGCGATAGAGGGTCGCCGCGATGGCCCGCCGGTCCCCTGCCCCCAACGCCTGCGCCACCAAGCCGGTTGTCCCGGCGCGCAGGAAATTGAAGGTCAGGAAGACGATGTCGAAGATAACGCCGCCGATCGAAACGCCGCCGACGAGCGCCGGCTCGCCCAACCGCCCGATCACCCCCAGACTGACGATACCAACCAGTGGTGTCGTCAGGTAGGCGAGCGTCATCGGCAGCGCGATGGCGAAAACGCCACGGTGGGTGACGGCAAAGGGTTCCGGCGGCGGCAGCGCCGTCATCGGACTTTGCGCCCGCCCGTCGATCTAGGGCCTTGCGGGCGGGCGACGGTTGAAGCGCAGGAGACGCATGACCAGCCACACCGGGAACACGATGATGGCGCCCAGCAGGAAATAGCGCCACGCCCAGGCGAGCGTCTCGAAGCCGCTGTCGTAGATGCGCTGGAGAAGTCGAACGAAACTATTGACGATGTCGAACGGCGAGACGCCCAACGCGGTGAGGACGATCCCGACGATAAACGAGAACACGATGAGCTGGAGCAGCACGCGCGCCGGTGAGCCGCCAAAAAACCGGGTCAACGAATTGTCCATACCATTCTCCCGGCAGCGAGACAGCATGCGCCCGCAGCGCCCTTATACGGCGACGGCGCTGGCGCGGTCCATATCCTTGCCGTCGGGCGGCGGTCTTGCCGAATGCCGGTCGCAGGCCGCTCACCCGGCCGCGGGCGAGGAGTGGTGTCAGGAATTCCGCCGTCAACGGTTCGGCGAAATAGAATCCCTGGGCGTCGCGACAGCCCCATGCCTTGAGTAATTCCAGCTGGTCGTTCGTCTCGACGCCCTCCGCCACAAGATCGATGCCAAGCTCCCGCGCCAGGCCGATCATCGCCCGGACGATCGCGGCGCCGCCCGGCTCGGTGGCGATCGAATCGACGAACGCCTGCGCGACCTTGATGCGGTCGACGGGGAAGCGGCGGAGATAATCCAGCGACGAGTAACCGACGCCGAAATCGTCGATGGCCAACCGGATACCGCGATCGCGCAGGCGTTGGAGCACGTCGTTGTGGTCGCGCGATGCCGCCATTAAGACGGTCTCGGTCAGTTCGAGTTCCAGTTTGGACGGCGGCAGGATCAAAAATGGTTCGGCGATGGCGGCGATGACCTTGTCGGCGAGAGCAGAGGCATCGGACGGTCCGCTGATGTTCGCCATCATGACGGCAAACTCTTCACCGCCAAAGCGGGCGACGATGTCGGTACCCCGGATATTGGCCCGCAAGCGCATGGCGACTGCCTTGAGAAGCTCGTCGCCGGCCAGATGCCCGAGAGTGTCGTTGACGTCCTTGAACTGGTCGAGGTCGAGATAGAGCACCGCAAAATCGGCGGCCCTGCGCCTGACAGTGACGATCTCCCGATGAACTTCCTCGAGGAATACTGCCCGGTTGGCAATTCCGGTCAGCCCGTCCTCGCGCGCTGCCTTGAGGATCTGTGCCTCCGCCGCCTTGCGGCCGGTGATGTCGCGGAAGAACCATACCCGGCCGAGATATTCGCCGGCGGCGGTGTGCAGAACTCCGGTGTGACGATCGAGCCATCGTCCATCGCGCGTTTCCACTTCGTCGTGACCGCGCTCCTCGGGATGCTCATAGACGTAGCGGACACGATCCACGAATGCGGCGGGATTCTTCACCAGCGAGGTAACCTTGGCGAGGATGGGCGCATCGTCGTTCGCCTGAAGAAGCTCCAGCGGTACGCCCCACATGTCGGCGAAGCGCCGGTTGTAGGAGATGATCCGCGCGGCGGCATCGACCACGAGAATTCCGTCGCGGGAGGTCTCCATCTGGATGTTGAGGAGCATGTTGGCGAACTGAAGCTTCTCCTCGGCGTTCTTCAGGTCGGTGATATCGGTGTCGGTTCCGACGATGCGGGCCGGAGAGCCGTCCGGCAACCATTCGACGGTCGTTGCGCGGCCTTGAATCCACAGCCAGTGCCCGTCGCGGTGCCGCTCGCGATATTCGGTCGTGCGAACCGCGGCGCCGCCGGCCTTGTGCTCCTTGACCTCGTCGAGCACGTGTTGCCGATCGTCGGGATGAATCCGGGCAAGCCATTCATCCTGCCCGTCGGCGATCTCCGCGTCGCCCGGCAGGCCGCGCATCGTCTTCCATGTAGCGGAGAAGAAATCGCGCTCGCGGCGGAAATCATATTCCCAAACGCCCAGCCCGGCACTTTCCAGCGCGTATTTCGAGCGGTTTTCGGTTTCGGCGAGCGCCTGCTCGACTTGCTTGCGCCGATCGATGTCGATCACCTGCACGGTGAAACCGATGGGGCGACCACCAACCAGCAGGAGCGACGGCATCGCCAGCACCCATGTAGCCGAGCCGTCCTTGTGCAGGTAGCGGAGTTCCGTCTGGTAGCGCGTCCCCTCGCCGCGGATCAGGCTGCGGTTGCGTTGCCCGACAGCGGCAATGTCGGCGGGGTGAACGATATTTACGGTCGCAAAACCGAGGCACTCGTTGGCGCCATAGCCGAGGAGATGTGGAACGAACGATTGGCGTACACCACCACGCCGTCGGCGGTGGTGATGAACGTTGGGATCTCGGCATTCTCGATAACGTTACGCAGTAGGGCGTCACGGTTGTCGAGACCAAACGCGGAATCCCCAGCTTGCCGGGTCGTTCCCTCCACCATCGGGACAACATGCATCACGATTCTTAATATCGATTTTCTGGGAGGCCGGATCTTTGTGGTAAACGCCGCGTTGCTCTCGCCTCCCGGGTGACAGAAAGCCTGAATTTCCCTGAGCGCGTCGGTCTGGCCTAGTCGTGCATGACCTGATAATTCTGCGCGGTTCCCGGGATTTCCAGGCGACACCGGAAATAAGGTCGCGGGTGTAGTTCAATGGTAGAACGGCAGCTTCCCAAGCTGCATACGAGGGTTCGATTCCCTTCACCCGCTCCAGCGTCTTCTCTGAACGTTGAAACACCAGTTTCGAATGCTTTGGCCCGGCGCGGCTGGACTAAAGGCGAGCCTTGCGCAGCCTGAGCGCGTTGCCGATCACCGATACCGACGAGAAGCTCATCGCCGCCGCGGCGATGATCGGCGACAGCGTCAGCCCGAAGGCCGGATAGAGGACACCGGCGGCGACCGGAACCCCAAGCGCATTGTAGGCAAATGCAAAGAAGAGATTCTGGCGGATGTTGCGCATGGTCGCTACCGCCAGATGGCGCGCCCGCACGAGCCCGCCCAGCTCGCCGCCCATCAGCGTCATGCCGGCACTTTCAATGGCGATATCGGACCCTGCCCCCATGGCGATGCCGACGTCGGCCAGCGCCAGCGCCGGCGCGTCGTTCACCCCGTCACCGGCCATGGCCACGCACCGGCCCTGGCGTTTCAGGTCGGCGACGATGGCGCCCTTCTCCACCGGCGTCACCCCCGCGTGCACGTCGGCGATGGCGAGATGCCTCGCCACCGCCTCGACGGTGGCGTGGTTGTCGCCGCTGGCGACGACGATGCGCAGGCCGAGGCGTTGCAATTCCGCGATCGCGGCGGCCGCTGACGGACGCAGCTTGTCGGCAACCGCGATAAGGCCTGCGGTCTTGCCGTCGACGGCAACGAACATCACCGTCTCGCCCTCGCCACGCCGGGTGGCCGCCGCCGGTTCGTGCCCGGCGAGCGATGCGCCTTCGCGCGCCATCAGGCGGGCGTTGCCAACGGCGATGCGCCGCCCGGCAACCATCCCGCGGACGCCCTCACCGGGTATGGCGGCAAAATCCTTTGCCGGGTCTGGTGCCGGCGTGCGCGCCCGCGCCGCCCGCACGATTGCCGCCGAGAGCGGGTGCTCGCTGCCCGCCTCCACCGCGCCGGCAAGCATCAGCACATCGCCTTCGGAAAAGCCGGCGAACGGTTCGACTGCCGTCACCTCGGGATGGCCTTCGGTCAGCGTGCCGGTCTTGTCGATGAGGAGCGTGTCCACCCGCGCCAGTCGCTCCAGCGCTTCGGCGCTGCGGATGAGCACGCCGGATTCGGCACCCCGGCCGGTCGCCACCATGATCGAGATCGGGGTGGTGAGCCCAAGAGCGCAGGGGCAGGCCACGATGAGGACGCTGACGGCGGCGACCAGCGCATAGGCCAACGACGGCGACGGACCGGCGACATACCAGATCAGAAAGGCGGCGACGGCAATCGCCATCACGATCGGCACGAACCACGCGGAGACGCGGTCGGCGAGGCCCTGGATGGGGGCACGCGAACGCTGTGCCTCCGCCACCATCGCAACGATGCGGGCCAGCGTGGTGCCGGCGCCGGTCCGCGCCACCTTCAAATCGAAGCTGCCATTGCCGTTGACGGTGCCGCCCGTGACTCCGTCGCCGACCGCCTTCATCACCGGCAACGCTTCGCCAGTGATGAGCGACTCGTCGACCGCGCTGCCCCCGGACACAACGACGCCATCGATTGGCACGGTGTCGCCGGGCCGCACCCGCAGAACGTCGCCGACCTTTGCGGCCTCCAGCGCGATCTCCCTTGCCGCTCCATCCGCCACGACCTTCCAAACGATCTTAGGGGCGCGCCGCAACAGCGCGCGGATGGCATCGCCGGTGCGGGAACGGGCGCGCAGTTCGAGCACCTGGCCGAGAAGCACCAGCGCGGTGATCACGGCCGCCGCCTCGAAATAGAGCGGCATCCGGCCATGATGGTCGAGCATGGTGGACGGAAATACGCCGGGGGCCAGCGTCGCGACGGTGCTGTAAAGAAACGACGTGCCGGTGCCGAGGGCGATCAGCGTGAACATGTTGAGGTGGCCGGAGCGCAGCGATTGCCAGCCGCGCTCAAAGAACGGCCAGCCGCAGACGATGACCGCAGGGATCGCCAGTGCCAACTCGAGATACTGCTGACTTGCCGGCGAGAGCCGGGGCAGCAGGTCGATGCCGAGAAAATGCGCGGCCATGTCGAGAACAAGAAAGAAAAGCGCCAGCGGTGCGGCCAACGCGAGGCGCCAGGCCATCGCGCGGAGTTCGGGGTTAGGCCCGTCGTTGGCGGTCGGCACCATCGGCTCTAGCGCCATGCCGCAGATCGGGCAACTACCCGGCGCGTCGCGGACAATCTCGGGGTGCATGGGGCAGGTGAACAGCGTGCCGGGGGTATCGGGCGCAGCGGTTGCCCATCGCGATCCGTCGTCGCGGTGATCGTTCTTGTGATGATGGTGCCCCACACCGGCACCGTGGTGGTGCACGTCTCCGTTCGGCGTGGCCGGCGCGAGATACCTCCGCGGATCGGCAACGAATTTCGCCCGGCAGCCGGGCGAGCAGAAATGATAGGTTGTGCCGTCGAGGCGGTAGATCGGCTTGTTCGCGTCGAGGC
>Ga0208849_1001100_pt1 | contig 20565 bp, 24 predicted proteins | sample NGESurdeep072012_10_FD_184470 | JGI IMG/M metagenome (GOLD analysis project Ga0208849, IMG submission 184470) | Arctic peat soil microbial communities from Barrow, Alaska - NGEE Surface sample 53-3 deep-072012 (SPAdes) | ecosystem: Environmental > Terrestrial > Soil > Wetlands > Peat ... | reverse complement strand
CTGACGTCGGCGGGCGCCTACATCGGGAATAAAACATACCCCGATTTCCCCAGGGATCTGAAGAAAATCAAGCAAGGCACGCCGATGCGCGTCACCCTCAGCATCGGGTCGTCCAACTATGGCGACTGGGAAGATATCAAAGCGCTGGTCGAATCGCAGGGAACCGGGCGGGACAGCATTCTCTACAAGGATTTCGCCGCGCTGAAGGCGGCGCTGCCGGTCGACGCGATCGATTTCGATGACGAAAACGGCTATGATGCGTCCTCAACCATCAAATTCGCGGTGATGCTGGGGAAGCTTGGCTATCGCGTCACCATGAACCCCTATACCAATTCCGGTTACTGGACGTCGGTGGTGTCGCAAATTAACGCCAAGCGCGCCGGCACGGTGGATGGCATTCATTTGCAGACCTTTGCGGGGGGAGAGGGCAACAATCCGTGCTCGGGCTGGAATTTCGGAAGCGTGCCGGTTTATCCCGGCATCTCGGACCAACCCTCGGCGCCACCCTATCTGACACCGGCGCAGACAAAGACGGCGATGCAGACCTGGCATACGCAATGCGGCATCACCGGCGGCTGGGTGTGGATTTTCGATCAGATCGCGGGCACCAAACAGGTGGGGGAATACGCCCACGCGATCAACAGCGGCGTCGGCAGAACGGAATGGTAGAGGTGTTGCGCCCGGCGATTTTTGAGCGAGGGCAGCCGGCCACACCCGTCGGACGTGCCTCTGCGGACGATTGCGGTCGCGAATGACGGCGGCCAATCGTTCGCGATCCTCACAATAGGAAGTATGGGGTCGGGAAACTCGCGTGCCAGCAGACGCCACAAGCTCAAGCGATGAAATAGTTGTTACTCTGATCCCATACCTCTCGTTGACCCCATATCTCTCGTATTTGCCCGGGATATTTTCGACTCTTCAAGTATCAGCATGTTTCCGCCAATGGAAGATGCTGAAGATGTAGCTCGTGTTCTGCGAGATGGCAGATGTATCGCTTCGCTTAATCTTACCCTCACAATAATCGGCCAAAATCGCGTAAACGCGCTGAAAATCTGACTTTCCAATTCTTCTCGATTGTGGTTTCGGGTTGTGTTCGACAGCGGCCGGCAGGACAACGATGGCGTCAGCGCCGACTTCCACTATCCCGAATCGAAGTCCGGTGTCGTCTTTCTCCCGGCTCCAGCCTTTTATCTCGGTTCCACGCTTGAGGCGATTGCGAAGATCGGCCCAGGCTCCCTCGAAGGTATCCTTCGGGGTAATACTTTCTGTACGAATGGGTGTGCCGATACGCGGACCCGGTGAAACAAATCGCGGCATCCGGGGCGTTTCCTTTCAGTGGTTCAGCGACCCAAATTTTACGCTGACAACATAAACTCATCAATACTTTTCCCGGGAAGCCATATGTAAAGAGCTTTCGGTTCCGATGAGGCCTCGTTTTGCGTATCGTGTCCTGGCATTATGCAATTGCCGTCCACGGAATGGAGTTCCGATGAGTGACTATCCGAAAGTGACCGTGCAAGAACATGCAAAGGGTATCAGTGACACGCGCGATGCGATCCAGCGCGCTCAAAGAGTCATCGAGCGCCTTGGCTTAGCCGGTGCGAAACGGCCCGCCATTTGGGCAACCTTGTCGGACTCAACCATACGTCTTCGGGATCACCTCATTGATGATCTTGATAAACTTGAGGCAGCGTTGACTAAGGAGCTTGGTTGATGGAGGACCACGCGCTTGCTAGCGGTGCACGACGTATATTGGTTGTCTCGTCATTATCACGGGCGATCGCGCTATCCGTTTTGCTCACCATAGCGTCTCTATATGGCTCAACGGCGAAAGGAGTGTCCACCAAACAGACGCCAGCAAGGGAGTACGATTTTCGTGGCGCCGCTTTGGGAATGTCGCTCGCCCAATTGCGCGCAAGCGCCTTCCCGGATGCGTCTTGGCAGCCAAGGGCAAAGCTGTTTTGTAGTTCAGACAAGGAAAGCAAAAATTCCAGTACCGGGATTTGGTTTTACTTGGAGGACGACGCGGAGAAAGCGGTTGGGGTTATTCAGTGCGAGTACTTCAGGCCGCAATCATTTTTTCTACACTCGTGGGAAAAAGCCGACATGGTTGTGGGGGGAGGGTCTGCAAAACATATTATATACGCGTTCGTACCAGACCCTCACGATCACGTCGTTCGGCTCTATTCAATTTCCGTACATGCTGATACCGGTGGTGCTTCGAGCGCGATGGAGGGCCTGAGAGAAAAATTTGGTGCTCCGACAACAAGTACAAGCGATGTCATTCAGAATAGGATGGGAGCAAAATTTGATCATACTCTTGCGATGTGGGCGAACCCTTTGTCCACGATCTTTTTTGAGAATCCATCGGGAGATGTCGATACGATGGCGATCATTTATTCAGAAACGAGATTGTCCGGGTTCGTCGAACACATGACGAAAACAATTATCGGCCCCAGTTCAAGAAGGATGTGACGACACAGCGAAAGGGTTTTCATAGGACGCCATGCGTAAAGAAAAACTGCCCTGAGCTTGTGTCCACATGCGCAACCTGTCGGCCAGGGGTTAGACCGCATTGAGCGCGCTGATGGTGACGTAGTAACCGTCAGGATCCCGGAGCGAAAATTCCATGGTTCCAGTGCTGGGATTCACATGTGGCTCTTCTTCCAGCCTGCTGACGAGAGCGCGCGCTTTTGGCAAAGCTGCGTCAAAGTTGTCGATCCGGAAAAACAACAAGAGGCCGTTGCCAGGCTTGGCGTCATGGGGGCTCGTCAGCGAGGGATGATCGTGGGCGGCCCACTCGTGGAGACAGAGCAAGACCGTTCCATCCGCGTCGAGGATTTGCCCAAAATAGTCGTGGGCTGGAGCCGTCTCCGGCAGGCCAAGTAACGACAGGTACCACCTGAAGCTCTCGGATACGTCAGCTACGCCAATTATCGTCCATGTGCGTTTCATAGATTCCCCCTCCACTACACCGCCCGCGTTACGGGACGCGAGATGTTCCCGTCTTGCAGCAAACCTCACAGTTCAGTTTTCTGTTAGGGTTGTCGTGAGGGCAATAGTTTGCGGTGACAAGTTTAAGAGTAATAACAGAGCGTTACACAGGAAATTGGCGGACAGGGAGGGATTCGAACCCTCGAACGGCTGTTAACCGTTACACACTTTCCAGGCGTGCGCCTTCAACCGCTCGGCCACCTGTCCACGCTAAAGGGCTTCGCGCCCGAAAGGGCCGGGACTATAGCGTCTGGCGAACGCCCCGCAAGCCGCGCACCGGGCGGAAGAGCCGCAGGCCGTGCTTTCCGGGCTTCGCGCCTAATCCACCCCCGCCTTGCCCAGACCGATATTGTGCTCGGCGGCGGCGATCGAGATCGAATATCCGCCCACCACGTCGAAGGCCGTCATCGCGACGATGAAGAAGAAGGTCGAAGTCGAGAACCCCTTCATGACGATGAACTCGACGAGCGCGATGACGAACACGATCGCCGAAAGGCCGTGATTGAGCAACTCGCGCCGCGAGGTGCGTGTCGATTTGACGATTTCGAAGAACAGCAGCCCCAATGTCAGCAGAATCAGCAGATCGCCGATGGTGACGCTCCACACGTCGCCCGAGAACATATGGAAGTTGAAACTGGACTGGGTCAGGAACGCCTGCATGGCGTCATGGCTGGCGAAGCCGTGGCCGAACGCCAGCAGATTGTAGACGACGACGCTTACCAGCAGCAGCGGAAATATGCGCAACATTTCACTCTCCCCCTCGGGCTTGAGACCTTATGACGAAACCATCCCCTTATCACAATCCGGCGAACGCGACTCAGGCCCCCGCTTCGGATTGTGCGGCCAGCGCGCGCAACTGCCTGCGTTCGCGGAAAATGAGATAAAGGTTGCGGCCATAGACGATCAGCCCGCTGGCCTGTCCCAGGGATAGCGGAACACTTTGGAGGTGAATGGTGTAGGCCAGCGTGATCACGCCGCCGGCCAGACTGAAATACCAGAAGGCGACGGGTATGATGCTTCGGCCTTCCCGCTCGCTCTGCAACCACTGGACAATAAAGCGCGAAGCAAAAAGGCCTGTGCCGAGGAATCCGACGATGACCCAGACGTGATCGCTGGTGAACCAGGCGAGCAGATGGTTCGGCATCATATCTCTTTCGACTCGTCGGGGCCGCGGTCGCGCAACTGGAGCCAGCGCACGCCCAGCACATCGCTGATGCCGACCGCCAGCCGGTCGAGGATTCCGTATTTGGACAGGCCGTACAGCCGCGGGCGATGGTTCACATCGACGAACCGCACCTCGTAGCCTTCGCGCAGGGTCAGCGCGACCAGGTAGCGGTGCATGTGATCGAAATAGGGCAGCGCGAGAAAGACGTCGCGCCGAAAGGCTTTGAGGCCGCAGCCGACATCGCTGGCGCCATCGTTCAGCATCCAGCGGCGAAAGTCGTTGGCGAGCGACGAGGCCAGCCGCTTTTCCGCACTGTCCTGCCGGCTGACCCGCACCCCGGAAACGAGTCCGATGCGCTCGGGCGCTTCCTGGAATTGCAGCAGCAGCTTGGGAATGTCCTTCGGATCGTTCTGGCCGTCGCCGTCGAGGGTGACGATCATCCGGCCCCGCGCGGCGCGCACGCCGGTGCGCAGTGCCCGGCTCTGGCCGAGATTGCGACTATGCCGGATGACGCGCAGGCAGGGCAGCGCCGTCTTGAGCGATTTCAGGATGCCGGCCGTGGCGTCGGACGAGCCGTCGTCCACGAAAATGATCTCCACCACGTCGTCGCGGCCCACTACGTCCGCGATTTCGCGCGCCAGCGGCCCGACATTTTGCGCTTCGTCCTTGACCGGCACTACCACCGAGAGCGTGATCGCCATGCGATTGTTCCGTTCGATTCCATCATCCAATAGACTGCGCCGCGCGGGACCGTTTGCCCATCTGTGCGGGACGGACAGACGATAGCGCGCGGCGGGTGCCTTATAAAGGCGACCGCCTTATAAAGACGACCGCCTTGCGGAAAAAACCCTGTGCCGGAACGATACATCGGGCAGCATCAAGGCTTCGCTCCACGACGGCGTTCAAGAGGCGTACCGGAATGAGTTCGATCACCGCCGGGATTGTTGCCAAAGGATGGCGCCAGCCGCTCGCCGCCTGGCGCTTGTGGAGTCTGCTTGCCATTGCGCTGGTCGCCTGGATGCCGGGCGTCCTGACGCTGCCGGCCCTGGACCGGGATGAAAGCCGCTTCGCGCAAGCCTCCCGCCAGATGGTGGAGACCGGCAATTATGTCGATATCCGGCTGGGCAGCGTGCCGCGCTACAACAAGCCGATCGGGATTTACTGGCTTCAGACAGCGGTGGTGGATGCGGCGGGAACGGTCTGGCGCAATGCGCGAAACGTGATTTCGTTTTACCGCTTGCCTTCGTTTTTCTGCGGCGTGCTGGCGCTGCTGCTGACGTTCTGGAATGTCCGCGCCTTTGCTTCGCCGCGGACCGGCTTCCTCGCTGCGGCATTGCTGGGGGCAACATTGCTTCTTGCCGTCGAGAGCGAGATCGCCACCACGGACGCGGCTTTGCTTGCCGCGTTCCTGGCGGCGCAAGGTGTGCTCCTGCGCGCCCGGCTTGCGTTTGGCAGGCGAGCAGTCCTGCCGCCCACGCTGACAGCGACCGGCTGGGTCGCGGTGGGAGCCGGGGTGCTGATCAAGGGGCCGGTGATCGTCGCGGTGCTCGGCGCGACGGCGCTGGCCGTTTCGCTTTGGGATCGCGAGTGGCGGTGGCTGAAGGCGACGCGACCCGTTTCCGGCATGGCGATCGCCATCGCGGTGGTGGCGCCCTGGGCGATTGCCATCGCACTCGCCAGCCATGGCGCCTTCTACGAGCAATCGCTGGGACATGATTTTGCGGTCAAAATTGCGGGCGGCCAGGAATCGCACGGCGCGCCGCCCGGCTACTATCTGGCGCTCATGAGTTTCACGTTCTGGCCGGCGACGCTGTTTCTGATCCCTTCGTTCGCTCTGGCGTTCAGACGACGCAACGAGCCGGCGGTCCGCTTTCTCATGGCGTGGGCCGCGGCGAGTTTTGTCTTGTTCGAATTCGTCCCGACCAAGCTGCCGCACTACATCCTTCCCGCCTATCCCGCGCTGGCGATGCTGGGGGCGCTCTGGATCGCTGACGGCAGGGAGGGTTCGCGAATGCGCCGCCAATGGATAGTTCGCGCGCTCGCCGGTGCCCAGTTCGCGATCGCAACGCTTGCGCTTGCAGCAATGGCGTTTGTTGTGCCCGCCCGTTTTGGTGCGGCGAGCCCACCTTGGGTGATGGCCGGCGTGGCCGCGGGCCTGTGTGTCGCCGGCGCAGCGATTGTCCTGTTGTTGCGAGGGAACAGAGGCGCAGCGGCGACCGCGGCGTGCGCCTGCGCACTGATTTTCTATCCGGTGCTGGTGCTGGGCGTGGCGCCGCGGCTGAAGCCGCTGTGGATCAGCGAACGCGTGGCGGCACTTGTTGCCCGCAGCGCGCGTCCGCGGGACCCTCCCGTTGTCGCGGCGGGATATGCCGAGCCAAGCCTGTTGTTTGCGCTGGGCGCGGCGACCCGATTTGCGACCGGCGACGGCGCCGCCAATATTGCGGTCGCGCAGGGCGGTCTGGCGCTGGTCGAAGATGGCGACCGCAGCGCATTCCTGGCGAGGCTGTCGCAATTGAAAGGTCTCGCGATGCCTCTCGACGGGATTTCCGGATTCGATTATTCCCGCGGACGTACGGAACACCTGACGCTTTACCGGGTGAGTCCGGCGTCGCAGGACGTGGCTACGCCCGGCGATTAGAGATGCAGGCTATCCGAGACCGTCGGGATTTCCGCGTCGTGCTTGCCTGCGTTGCCGCGATAACGCTCGTACGTGTGACGGTGCTCGTCGTCTCCCCGCTCGAGCTTTACCCGGACGAAGCGCAGTATTGGTGGTGGGCGCAAAGCCCGGCGTTCGGATATTTTTCGAAGCCGCCCATGATTGCCTGGATCGTCTGGGCGGCAACTTCGCTTCTCGGCAATTCGGAATGGGCGATCCGGATCGCTTCGCCATTGCTCCACGGGCTTACATCGCTGGTGGTTTTCACGCTGGGCCGCAAGGTCTTCGATTCCCGAATTGGTCTTCTTGGCGCGCTGGCCTATCTCACAACCCCGGGTGTGTCCTACTCGTCCGGTCTCATGTCCACCGACGTGCCGCTGCTGTTATGCTGGGCTGTCGCTCTCTATGCCTTTTTGCGCGCTCTCGATAAGCCGGCATGGCGATGGCCCCTGCTTTGCGGCATCGCGGTCGGTCTGGGGCTGCTCTCGAAATATGCGATGCTCTATTTTGTCCTGGCGGCTGCCGTTGCGGCCGTGGCTGTCCCGAAAGCTCGCGTGCTGGTGCTCGGTCCGCGTGGGGCAGTGATCCTTCTGATCGGACTTCTGCTGATCGCGCCGAACCTGTGGTGGAATGCAACCCACGGTTTTTCCACGGTGGCGCATACCGGAGCCAACGCCCATTGGACGCGCGCCCGTTTCAATCCTCTGAGCACGGCTGGATTCGTTCTTGGCCAGTTCGGGGTGTTCGGGCCGCTGCTCATGGCCGGATATCTTGCGGCGCTGTGGCGACTCGTCCGGGGCAGCGAACGAAGCGATGGCGAGCTTCTGCTGGCGGCTTTTTCCGCGCCGCCCCTGATGCTCATGCTGGTGCAGTCTTTCATCGTCACGGCGAACGCGAACTGGGCGGCCACCGCCTATGTCGCTGCGGCGCCGCTCGCGGTGCGCGAACTCGCTTTGTGGTGGCGCGACCGCGCGTTGTGGGCATCCTTTGCGATCGACACGTTTGCGATGCTCGTCCTCTGGGCCGTTCTTGCCGAGCCCGCGACCGCCGGCCGGATCGGCATGGGAAACGCCTTCAAGCGAGAAGAGGGGTGGCGTGCGCTCGGTCGGCAGATCGTCCGCGAGGTGAAAAAGGGGAATTACGACGCCGTCGCGTCTGACAACCGCAGCACCGTTGCCGAGCTTTTATATTACGCGCGGCCCTGCCCGGTGCCGATCAAGGCATGGAGTCGCGATCTAAGGCCGCGAGACCACTTCCAGATGACAATCCGTCTTTCGCCCGGTACGGCGCGGGTGCTTCTTGCCGTGGCTCCCCAGGATGGGCCCGGTGTTGTCGCCACATTTGATTCGGCAAAAGCGCTGGGCAGCATCGTGATTCCCATCGGCGGACACCATCGGCGCGTAACGAAGCTGTACGATGCACAGGGTTATCGCGGGCCGTGAGTTTTGGCGCCAGCCGCGCGCAAGCAATCCTGCGCGTGACCTCTGAAAAACTCACCGCGCCGAAGCCGCACGCACCGCGCAAACGGGCGAAGGCTTGCGAGAGAGTAGAAACGCCCAACAACGCGTTCGTCTCTTCGACAACCCGACGCGCAGAACAAGCGCGCACAGCGTCCGCACCGTCCGTGCCGCTTTTACTTGAAAAAGCTTTAATAATTCATCTGCTTTATTTAGGGGTTATACGGGGCCTATATTGGCGAATCACCACACCAGTACCAGTATTCGCGAGGTTTCTCTTGACGAGGCAGAATGAGCCCCTAAATATCCGGCGCGTCGGCTGCACCGTTCGATGGATGTCGCAGGGGCATTTGAGACGGCGTTTTTTTGGAGTGTCACGAGACAAAGATGAGTCTCCAGCTATTACGGGGGCGCGAGTTGAAGCCTCCGTTGCGGTCCGCACGCCACGCGGACGCGACATCCACCGCCAATTCCCGGGAAGCGATTCGGCTTCCGACCCTCGTCCCGAAAAGGCCGGCTCTACGCTTCCCGGTCAGCGCACAGTCCCGCGACTTCTATGCCCGCTTCTGTCCGGGCAGTGACGTCAGGGACTGGAACGACTGGCATTGGCAGTTTCGCAACCGCGTTCGGACGCTGGCCGAGCTTGAACGGGTTTTCGTGCTTTCGGCCGATGAGCGCGACGCCGTCAGCCGCCACGAAGGGCCGCTGCCGGTCGGGATCACACCGTATTATGCGGCTCTTATGGGGCGCGACGACGCGTCGGAGCCTCTGCGCCGAACGCACATCATGACCGGCGACGAGTATGTCCGGGTGCCGGGCGAGGCCGACGATCCCCTGGGTGAGGACCATCACACGGTCGTCCCGGGTCTCGTTCACCGGTATCCCGACCGGGTGCTGTTTCTGACCACCGGCACCTGCTCGACCTATTGCCGGTATTGCACGCGCTCGCGGCTGGTGGGCAATCCGGGCGGCGAATATCAATTCTCGACGCGGCAATGGGAAAGGGCGCTCGGCTATCTCGAAGCGCATACCGAAGTTCGCGACGTGCTGCTCTCGGGCGGCGATCCGCTCAGCATCGGCGACGACAAGCTCGACTGGCTGCTGGGCAGGCTGCGCGCCATCAAGCACATCGAGTTCCTGCGCATCGGGACGAAGATTCCAGTCGTGCTGCCCCAAAGGATCACGCGAAGCCTGGTGAAAATGCTCAAGAAGCACCATCCCCTGTGGATGAGCATTCATTTCACCCACCCCAAGGAGCTGACGCCCGAGGTGACCGAATCGACCGCGCGCCTGGCCGACGCCGGCATTCCGCTCGGCAGCCAGACGGTGCTGCTCAAAGGCATCAACGACGATGCCGCCGTCATGAAGCCGCTGATGCAGGGTCTCCTGAAGCGTCGCGTCAAGCCCTACTATCTCTATCAATGCGATCCCATCCGCGGCTCGCATCATTTCCGCACCAGCGTCGACAAGGGCGTGGAGATTATGCGCGCATTGCGGGGCCATACGACCGGCTATGCCACGCCGATGTTCTGTGTCGATGCTCCCGGCGGCGGCGGCAAAATCATCATCGCGCCGGATTCCGTGGCCGGCCGGGACGGCGAGGACCTTTTGCTTTGGAATTTCGAAGGCAAAATCTACCGGTATCCCGATCCGCAAGGCACGCTCGGCTGCGGCAAGCCTACGGCCGTTTGAAAAGGTACGCCCAGCGCAATGCGCGTCGGAGTCACCTACGATCTGCGTGCCGATTATCTGGCCCAGGGCTTCGGTGCGGAAGAGACGGCGGAGTTCGACAGCGAGATTACCATTGCGGCGATTTGCGAAGCGCTCGGCGAACTCGGGCACGATCCCGTCCGGATCGGAAACATTCGCCGACTTGCCGCGCGGCTGGTTGCGAACGAGCGCTTCGATTGCGTCTTTAACATTTGCGAAGGATTGAAGGGATTTTCGCGGGAGGCGCAGGTTCCAGCGCTGCTCGAGGCTTACGATATCCCATATGTTTTTTCCGATCCGCTGACCTTGTCGCTGTCGCTGGACAAGGCCATGGCCAAGCGCATCGTGCGCGATGCGGGCGTGGCGACGGCGGACTTCGCCGTCCTCGATCGCCCGGATGAGGCAATCGATCTGGCGCTTGCATTTCCGCTGTTTGCCAAGCCCGTTGCCGAAGGATCGGGAAAAGGCGTCGCGGCGAGCTCGCTTGTGGAGGCTCGCGCCGGACTGGTGCGGGTGGTCGCCGATTTGTTGAAACGCTTCCAGCAGCCCGTTTTGGTGGAACCGTTCCTTTCCGGACGCGAATTTACCGTTGGCATCACCGGCACCGGCAATGAGTCAGACGTGCTAGGCGTTCTGGAAGTGAACCTGACGGCCGCGGCGGACGCGCATGGTTACGGCTACGAGAACAAGGAGCATTGCGACGAGAAGATTTGCTACACGCTCGCCGACGATGCCGACGCGCGGGCCGCGGCGAAAGTCGCAATCGCGGCGTGGCGCATCTTGCGCTGCCGCGACGGTGGGCGCGTCGACATCCGCAACGACGCACAGGGCCGGCCCCACTTCATGGAAGTGAATCCCCTCGCGGGGCTCAATCCCGAGCACTCGGACCTCGTCTTCATCGCCCGTTTCAGGGGCATTTCCTACCGCGAGCTGATTGAGCGCATCATGGAGTCATTCCTGAAGCGTCATCCCGAGCTTGCGGCTTCACAAACCGGCGCCGTGCGAATTGCCCATCCCCACACGAAACGAGGTATGATCGCCCGCGAAATTGCGAAGAGCAGGTGAAACCATGAAGAAGCTCGACAAGGATGCACGCGCTGCAGCGCTCAAAGCCTTGGCCGAATGGCGCGATGTTCCGGGGCGCGATGTCATTGCGCGAAAATTTGAATTCAGGGACTTTAACGAAGCGTTCGGATTCATGAGCCGCGTGGCAATGCTCGCGGAAAAAATGGATCATCATCCGGAATGGATGAACGTCTACAAGACGGTGGACGTGCGGCTCACCACGCACGATGCGGGCGGCGTCACGGAGAAGGATGTCCAGATGGCGAAGGCGATGGATACCTACGCCGGCGGTTGAACCCAGGCGCGCGTTTTTTGCTACACGGCCGGCCGCGCGTTTCTGACAAGATCCTCGACCACGCCCGGATCGGCGAGGGTCGAGATGTCTCCCAGGTTCGAAACATCGCCTTCGGCGATCTTGCGCAGGATCCGGCGCATGATCTTGCCCGAACGCGTCTTGGGAAGTCCCGGCGCGAATTGAACGACATCCGGCCGCGCGATCGCGGAAAGCTGTGCGGCGACCCATTTCCCGAGTTCTTCCGCCAAACCGTCGGACGGCGTCTCGCTCACCACGAGGGTAACGAACGCATAGATGCCCTGACCCTTGATGTCGTGAGGCGTGCCCACGACCGCGGCCTCGGCAACCTTGGGATGCGAGCCGAGCGCGGACTCGACTTCCGCCGTTCCCAGCCGGTGTCCGGACACATTGATCACATCGTCGACGCGGCCGGTAATCCAGTAATAGCCGTCTTCGTCGCGCCGGCAGCCGTCGCCGGTGAAATACTTGCCGCGATAGGCAGTGAAATACGTGTCGATGAAGCGCCGATGATCGCCATAAAGCGTTCGCATTTGTCCCGGCCACGAATCCAGCAATACGAGATTGCCGCTCGCCGCACCTTCGAGGGGCGTTCCTTCCGTATCCACAATCTCGGCCCGGATGCCGAACAGCGGTTTGGTCGCCGAACCGGGCTTGAGATCGGTCGCGCCCGGCAGCGGAGAGATCAGAATGCCGCCGGTCTCGGTCTGCCACCAGGTATCGACAACCGGACAGCGCTCGTCGCCGACGACGCGATAATACCAAAGCCACGCTTCCGGATTGATCGGTTCGCCGACGGAACCCAGCAGCCGCAACGACTTCCGACTCGCTTTTTTGACCGGCTCTTCGCCTTCGCGCATGAGGGCGCGAATGGCGGTGGGCGCGGTGTAGAAGATGCTGACCTTGTGCTTGTCGATGACGTCCCAGAAGCGCGAGGTATCCGGAAAGTTCGGCACGCCTTCGAACATCACGGTGGTGGCGCCGTTCGCGAGCGGCCCGTAGACGATATAGGAGTGTCCTGTCACCCAGCCGACATCGGCCGTGCACCAATAAATGTCGCCCTCATGGTAGTCGAAGACGTATTGGTGCGTAAGCGCGACATACATGAGGAAACCGCCGCTCGTATGCAGCGCGCCTTTCGGCTTGCCGGTCGAGCCGCTGGTATAGAGAATGAACAGCGGATCTTCGGCGCCCATTTCGCTGCACGCACAGTCGGCGGAGACTTTCGCGACTTCCTCGTGATACCAGACATCCCGTGCTTCGACCATGTTCACTGCGCCGCCCGTGCGTTTCACGACGATAACGGTTTGCACGTCTGGGCAGCTTTTGAGCGCGGCGTCGGTGTTCTTCTTGAGCGGAACGGTCTTTCCGCCGCGCCGGCCTTCGTCGGCCGTAATCACGATGGTGCTTGCGCAATCGACAATCCGGCCCGCCAAACTGTTGGGTGAAAAGCCCGCAAACACGACGGAGTGGACCGCCCCGATGCGCGCGCAGGCGAGCAAGGCGTAGGCCGCTTCGGGGATCATCGGCAGATAGATCGTCACCCGGTCGCCGCGCCCGACGCCTTTGGCCTTGAGGACATTGGCGAGGCGGCAAACCTGCTCGTGCAGTTCGCGATAGGAGATGGCGCGCGATTCTTTGGGGTCGTCGCCTTCCCACAGGATCGCGGTCTGGTTTGCGCGTTTGGCGAGGTGGCGGTCGATGCAATTGGCCGAGACGTTGAGCGTGCCGTCCTCGAACCATTTGATAAAGAGATTGTCGGGATCCCAGGAGACGTTCTTCACTTTCGTAAACGGCCTGATCCAATCGAGCCGCTGCGCTTCGCCGGCCCAGAACGCGTCCGGGTCCTTCAGTGACCGGGCGTACATTTCGTCGTATCGCGCCCTGTCGATCCAGGCGCGTTGGCGCCACTCCTGGGGCACCTCTATCAAACTGTCGGACATCGGCGTTCCTTGGCGCTTGTCATCCCGGCGATATTGGCCGGACGAACATCGTCCTTCAACCCTTCGGCGGCCAATCCTGCTTTGCATGAATCACGCGTGCGACATTGATCTCGGCGCGGCCAACGCGATATACGAGATGTACGGCGTGCCCGGAATCACGAGCTCTCGGGTTTTCCGGATTCTCCCGCTGCGGCCCAGGAACGGAAAGCGTTCCAGTTGCAATGCCGAGGTGCGGAACGCTTCAAGGATTCTGTCTGCGGCATCGAGATTGTCCTGGGCGATGTACTCCCAGACGGCATCCGCGTTTCGGTCAGCTGTCGGCGACCAGACGACCTTCATGCCGCCTTCCGGCGCACGGCCTTGCGTCTCTCGGCAGATTTCTCCCGAATTTTTCGAAAGACCTCCTCGTGAGGGATGCCAAGTCCGGCGTCGAGCTCGCGAATGCCGACTTGAACAGCTTCGGCGAAGGCTTTCTCCTGATCCACATAGCGGTCGAGAATATCCTCGACGATCCAGGATTTCGTCCGTCCCGAGACCCTGGCATAGGCTTCCAGCCGCTTCAGCAGCGAAGGAGCAAGGCGGGCGGTGACGGTGACTGTCTTTCTGATGCGCTTTGCCACGGGTTTTTCCTTTTGAATCGTGCACAATGTACACGATCTTCCGTTTGCCGTCAATCGAAATCCCCGTTGTCCTGACCCGGCAGCGGCGGCTCGCGGCGGATGGAGGAAGGCGTCTTCGAGAATTTGACCGGCGGTCGCGTCGCGCGCCATTTGCCTTCCGTGGGATGATCGCGTAGCTCGAAGAAACCCACCGCCTCGAGGTGCGGGTCGTCAAGCACCTCCTCGAGCGTGTTGGCGCGCATGACGGGAATGCGGTTCTGCTCGCCGAGCCTCATCCACTCTTCGGTCGTGTGCGCAAGCGCCGCCTCGCGCAGCATCGCGTAGTAGGCCTGCACTTTTTCTTTGCCGTCTTTGGCATTGACGAAACGATCGCTCTCGTAGGCATGCGCCACGCCGCCGAGCTCGAGAAATCTCGCGGCGGTGGCGCGGCTCACCGGTTGAATGGCGATGTGTCCGTCCCTGGTTTTGAGGGGGCGACGGTCGTCGGCGAGCGCGTGCGTGTGACCGACATGGCTGACGGGCGGTTCGAAGGTAGCGCCGTAAAGATGTTCGGCCAGCAGGAAGCTGGCGAAGCTTTCGAACATCGGCACTTCGACAAACTGGCCTTCGCCGGTGCGCTCGCGGTGAAAAAGCGCGGCGAGAACCCCGTAAAGCGCGTGCAGGCTTGAAACCTTGTCCGCGACGAAAGACGGCAGCAGCCGCATCTCCGGATTGCCGTCGACGCGCGGCAACAGGTCCGCCGCGCCCGCTGCCGCCTGCACGAGATCGTCGAAGGCCTGACGGCCCGCATAGGGTCCCTCGGAGCCATACCCCACGCAATGCACATAGACGATGGACGGGTTGATCCGGGCGACTTCGGCATAGGAAAAGCCGAGTCGCGCCATCGCGTCGGCGCGGACGTTGTGAATGAACACCTGCGCCTGCGGCACCAGCGCGCGAAGCCGGTCGCGATCCGCGTCGGTTTTCAAGTCGAGAGTCACCGAGCGCTTATTGCGGTTCAGGCTCATGAAGGTCGCGCCCATGGAGTCGGATTTGGCGTGCTTCGATCCGCGGCGCTGGCGGTCGCCTTCCGGACTCTCGATCTTGATCACGTCGGCGCCGAGATCGCCCAGCGTCTGGGTGGCGTAAGGTCCGAAGATGAATTCGGTCAGGTCGATGACCGTGACGCCGTGGAGCGGGCCGTGAGGTTCGGACATTCACAATCTCCGTCATGTCGCTAGAATGGCGTATCACAGGGGAGCTTAGGCCATGGCGGAAACGGGACAAGCGGCGAAGCCGATCATGACGGACGAGGCCGTCAAGGCGCGCACCGGCAAGGGCTGGGACCAATGGTTCGCGGCGCTGGACAAGGCTGGGGCTGCGAAGCTGGATCACAAGGCCATCACGGCGATCCTGAACGGCAAAATGAAAGTCGGGCCATGGTGGGGGCAGATGATCGCGGTCAGCTATGAAAGAGCGCGCGGCATCCGCGCCGTGAACCAGAAATGCGATGGGGAGTTCTCGATGAGCGTTTCGAAGACTCTGCCCGTCGATCTTTCGACGCTCTACGACGCAGCCGCCGACGCCAATCTTCGCGCCAAATGGTTTCCCAAGGGCGCGTTCAAGGTCTCGTCGCAGACAAAGGACAAATATTTCCGCGGCGCCTGGGGCAAGGAGGGCGCGCGGCTGGAAATCGGCTTCTATGCAAAGGGCGACGGCAAGGCGCAGATCGTCCTGCAGGCGAACAAACTCGCCGGCCCCGAGGCCGTCGAAGCCGAGCGCGCGGCTTGGAAAAGGGCCGTCGAAACGCTAAAAACACGATTGACCTCAAAGTAAGTTGATCCCATTCGACCCGGCAGGATTTCAATCGTGACGGAACATACCGCGACTCCCGTTGATCTTCCGGCCGCCCCGCCCGGAATCGCCGCCGATCCGATAATGCGGCGGATCAAGAACGAACTATCGACAATTTACGGTGCACGCCTGACTGGCGTCGTGCTCTACGGTTCGCGTGCACGCAGAGACAACCGTCCAGATTCGGATATTGATATTATGGCTTTGATCCGAAATTTCGACAAGACTCGCGATTTGAACGAACAGCTCTTTCGCCTGTCGGATTCCGTCTTTCGCGAAAGCGGGTTGGAATTGAATATATTTGCGCGAGACGAGGGCGCGTTGGGCCGACGAACGATTTTTATGCATAATGTGCGGCAGGACGGGGTCCGGATTTGAAGCCGGAGACTACAGATGCAATCGCGCACGCCGACGCGTATTTGGTGGAAGCTGTCAAGATCCTGGAGATTGGAATTCCCAGTGTGGCGGGCAGGCAGGCATATCTCGCGGCGTTGACGGCGGCGCGCGGCCTTGTTTTCGAACTTCGCGGTAAGGGACCAAAGACGCACAAGGGCGTCAAGGCGGAGATGCACGAGTTGGTTCGAAATGGATTGCCGTTGGACAGGCGGCATTTGTCGATTTTCGATAGCGGTTTCGAGTTGAAACTCGAGGCCGATTACGGCAATCCGGAAGCTATCGGCAGCGAAAGCGCACGCGACGTTATCGAAACGGCTTCCGCTCTCATCGCGCAAATCAAAGAAATACTGTTGGCAAGGTCATAGTCACATGCAGCTCCATCTCTCCTCGTGGCCCGAAGTCGAAACATATCTTCAGACCTCGAAGGCCATTCTGATTCCCATCGGCTCGACGGAGCAGCACGGCCCCAACGGACTTGTGGGCACCGATGCGCTGTGTCCCGAGATCATCGCCAGGCGCGCCGGCGACGAGGCCGGCATTCTTGTCGGGCCGACGTTCAATGTCGGACAGGCGCAGCACCACATGGCATTCGCGGGCACGATCGCGCTTCGCCCTTCGACGATGATCGCCGCGATGGTCGATTGGTCGCAATCGCTGGCAAAGCATGGCTTCGAGCGTCTCTACTGGTTCAACGGCCACGGCGGCAACATCAACACGATCAACGCGGCGTTTTCCGAGATCTATCACGGCGTCACGTTCGATCGCGTCGGCGCCAATCATCCGCCGCTGCGCTGCACATTGCGAAACTGGTGGGAGCTGCCCGGAGTCGGAGAAGTCTGCAGGCAGCTTTTCCCGGTGGGCGACGGCAGCCACGCCACGCCCTCGGAAGTCTCGGTGACATATTTTGCCTATCCCGAGGCGCAGAAGCAGGTGGCGATGCATCCAAAGATCGCGCCGGTCGGGCCGATTTACGATGCCGAGGATTATCGCCGCCGCTTTCCCGACGGCCGCATCGGCTCCGATCCGAGCCAGGCGAGCGTCGAAGCCGGAGAAAAAATCGTTGCCGCCGCGGTCAAGGCCGTCATCGGGGAGTTCCAGCGGTTTGCCCAGTCGTAGGCGGGTTTGTCGGGGTCCAGACATAAAGCACGTCCGGCAGCTTTTCTTCGTTTCGCGAGCCGTTTGTGAACTCGATCGCTTTGCAGCCGTGACGCTCGTAGAAGCGTCGCGCGCCGGTGTTGGCCTGAAAGGTCCACAGCCGGAATCCCGCCGGGCGCTGTTGCCTGACTTTGGCAAGCAACGCCGAACCGACGCCTCTGTTGTGGAAGCCGGGGCTGACGTAGAGATGATCGAGCCACGCCTCGCGGATGCAGGCGAGACCGCGGATCAGACCTCCCTCCGTGGCAATCCAGGTTTCGTCGCGATCGATGAAATCGCCGACGAGATCGCAGTCCTCGTCGTCGCTGTGAAGCTTGGGAAAAAAGCGCATGCTCTTCAGGGCCGCGGTGAAAACCAGAGCCGTCTGAGCCGCATCGCCCGCCTCGGCGCGTCGCAATGAAATGACGGGTCTCATCGGCGGACCATAGCAGCACTGCTTGACTTGTCGCGGGCTACGTCCAAGATCGCGGCGTCCCAGGGGCGCTCCGAATGGAGCTGAGATTGGGGAATCCTCCCCAAATCCCTTCGAACCTGATCCGGCTAGAACCGGCGTAGGGAGAGGTCCAATGAACAAGCCGATTTTCAATGCGTCGTCGGTCGAGATCACGCGCGGCCCGCTGCCGGGCTCGCGCAAGGTGTATGTCGAAGGCGTCCCCTTCCGGGAAGTGGCGCTGTCCGGCGGCGAGGCGCCCGTGCGTCTTTACGACACGTCGGGGCCCTACACGGACGAGGCCGTTCCGGTCGAAATCCAGCGCGGTCTCGCGGCGAAGAGACGCGAATGGATTTGCGGGCGCGCCGACGTGGAAAGCTATGGGGGTCGAGGGCGCAAACCCGAAGACGACGGCCTGAAGAGCGGCGAACTGCTCTCGGTGCCGCAGTTCGACCGCGCGGGGCGAAGGCCGCTGCGGGCCAAATCCGGCAAGTGCGTCACGCAGCTGCACTATGCAAAGGCCGGCATCGTCACCGAAGAAATGAAGTTCGTGGCCTTGCGCGAAAATCTCGGCAGGTCCGGTTTGCGCGACGGTGAAAGTTTCGGCGCCTCCATCCCGGAGCATGTCACGGCAGAATTCGTGCGCAGCGAAATCGCCCGCGGGCGCGCCATCATTCCCGTCAACATCAACCATCCCGAAACCGAACCGATGATCATCGGGCGGAATTTCCTCACCAAGGTGAATGCCAATATCGGCAATTCCATCGTCACCTCCGGCGTCGCGCAGGAAGTGGAGAAGCTCGTGTGGTCGATCCGCTGGGGCGCCGACACGGTGATGGATTTATCCACCGGCCGGCACATCCACACCATCCGCGAATGGATCGTGCGCAATTCTCCGGTGCCCATCGGCACGGTGCCGATCTATCAGGCGCTGGAGAAAGTGGGCGGCATCGCCGAAGATCTGACCTGGGACATCTATCGCGACACCCTCGTCGAGCAATGCGAACAGGGCGTGGATTATTTCACGGTGCATGCCGGCGTCCGCCTGACGCATATTCCCCTGACGGCAGAGCGCGTGACCGGCATCGTCAGCCGCGGCGGCTCGATCCTCGCCAAATGGTGTCTCGCGCACCACAGGGAGAATTTCCTCTACACCCATTTCGAGGATATCTGCGCGCTTCTTGCGCAATACGACGTTGCGTTCTCGCTTGGCGATGGTTTGCGCCCCGGCTCCATTGCCGACGCCAACGATGCCGCGCAATTCGCCGAGTTGGAGACCCTGGGCGAGCTCAACAGAATCGCGCAGGCGCATGACGTTCAGGTGATGATCGAAGGTCCCGGTCACGTGCCGATGCACCGGATCAAGGAGAACATGGAGCGGCAGCTTCAGGCCTGCGACGAGGCGCCGTTCTACACCCTGGGCCCGCTAACGACCGATGTGGCGCCCGGCTACGATCACATCACCAGCGCCATCGGCGCCGCCATGATCGGCTGGTTCGGCACCGCCATGCTCTGCTACGTCACGCCGAAGGAGCATCTGGGCTTGCCGGATCGCGACGACGTGAAGGCGGGCGTGATCGCCTATCGCATCGCGGCGCACGCGGCCGATCTCGCCAAGGGTCATCCGGCAGCGCGCCTCTGGGACGATGCGATGAGCAAGGCGCGCTTCGATTTCCGCTGGCGCGACCAGTTCGCGCTCGCGCTCGATCCCGAGACCGCACAAGCGTTCCACGACGAAACCCTGCCGGCGGACGGCGCCAAGGTGGCGCATTTCTGCTCGATGTGCGGGCCGAAATTCTGCTCGATGAAAATCAGCCAGGAAGTTCGAGACGTTGCCCGCGGCTCCAACGACACGCTATCGACCGCGGAAATCCGCGCCGCAATGGCAAAAAAGGCGGAAGAGTTCCGCGCGCGGGGCTCGGAGATCTACGTGACGAAGCCCGCGGCGGAGTGAATAAATGGCAGACTGGCGTATCGACAATGCGGAATCGATACGCGGATTGGCACTCCGCGGGAGAAAATACGCGAAATGGAGCGAGACGTGGGATCACGACCATTGCGCGGGATGCTTCGCCAAGTTTACCGAGGGCGACACTTTAGACTCGCTGCACGAGGGTTATGTCACTGGGCCCGAGCATCATGAACGAGAAGGTTATGATTGGGTTTGCCGCACCTGCTTTGACGATTTGAAGAGCGAAATGGGCTGGTCAGTTCGGGTGGAAGTCTCCTGACTGTTTCCAGTCACTTTCGGAGAGCCGATCTCTTCCCTTGTCGCCCTGCGTGCATGACCTTTTTCGAGCCGCGCATTGGTACCGATTGCGTTGCCCGCGCCGGATGGGCGATCGCGCCGGAGCGGCGAACCGGCTCCTCCGCGACTTCGACAGGTATCAGCAGCCGTACTTTTTCCCTCACGTCGCAGTCCTGGGGGATTTCGTCGGTCGGACGCGCCTCGGGAAACTTATCGCCATACTCCTGGCTGAGTGCCACATGTGCCTGCGCGGCGGTATAGGCGTTGCCAGCCGCTTCTTCCACGCTCCGGCCGAAACTCGTGCAACCGGGAAGATCGGGGAAGAACACGCCATATCCATCCGACGCCTTCTCGATGATCGCCGTGTAAAACCGCTGCATATAAATTACCTCAGCCTGACGCCCATTTCTCATTGTCATGGCCCGGCCGAGCGAAGTGAGGTCCGGGCCATCCCGTTAGCGCCGGGGACAGTTCAACTGGGTGGCCCGCGAAGGCGAGGGCTTTGCAGAAGTCGCTGTATGTGCGGGTTGGCAGTTGATTGCGGTTTTCGTTCGGTTTGCGGGTCGGGAAAGGTGGACTG
>Ga0208849_1001099_pt1 | contig 20567 bp, 20 predicted proteins | sample NGESurdeep072012_10_FD_184470 | JGI IMG/M metagenome (GOLD analysis project Ga0208849, IMG submission 184470) | Arctic peat soil microbial communities from Barrow, Alaska - NGEE Surface sample 53-3 deep-072012 (SPAdes) | ecosystem: Environmental > Terrestrial > Soil > Wetlands > Peat ... | reverse complement strand
CGTATTCCGCTCCCCTCCAGCTCCGCAGTCAGTGTACGCGAGAGATGCTCGAGCGCCGCTTTGCTCGCGCCATAGCCGCCCCAGCCGGGATAGGCATTCACGCCGGCATCGGAACTGATATTAACGAGTGTGCCGGCGCCGGCGCGCAGCATCGACGGCAACACGAGCTGCGTCAAATGAAGCGCGGCCGTCACGTTGACCTTGAGTATTCGGTCAAGCGCATGCCAGGGCAGCGACGCGAGCGGCGGCATCGGGCTCGGACCGAGTTCCGATGCATTGTTGACCAGAATATCGATCGCACCGAACCGGTCCAAGCCCGCGCGCACGATGCCCTCGGCATCTTCGGAAACATCCGCGGCGATGGCAAGGACCTCGGCGTCGCGCGAGAATTCAGCCGCCGCCGCCTTCAATGACGTCTCGTCGCGCGCCGCGATCACGAGATTGGCGCCGCGCTTGGCGAGCAATGCCGAAAGTTCGTAGCCGAGCCCGCGCGACGCACCGGTCACGAGAGCGGTTTTTCCTTTGAAGTCCATGGCTATAGTATGTCATAGCCGATGCCGGCCCGGCCCGGCCGGAAGTACAGCATCGCACCTGTCCATTCGAACAGGGTGCGGCTATAGAAGCCGTCTTCTTGTCGCCGCGGCGGCCGCCTGAGCACGATTGTCGACGTCCAGTTTGTCCATGATCGCAGCCACATGGAATTTCACCGTTCGCTCGGTGATGTCGAGCGATGTCGCGATCTGTTTGTTCGAACGGCCGCCGGCGATGAGCCGCAGCACTTCAAGCTGCCTGGCGCTCAAGCCGCTAGCCGCCGGCCGTCTTTGTAGTCCTGCGAAGACAGTTGCCGCGACGTGCCCCTGGATGTACGAGCGCCCGGCATGGACCTCCCGAATCGCAGCGGCGATCTCATCGGCCCGCGCGCCTTTTTGCACATAGCCCATGGCGCCCGCTTTGAGCGCCGCCCTGACCGTATCCTCAGCATCGTGCACGGTGAACATCACGACCTTTGCCGCCGGAGCGGCCCGGCCTAGTCGCTCGATCGCGTTGACACCGCTGCTATCGGGAAGCTCAAGATCGAGAAGGACGACGTCGGGCTTCAGTTTTTCCGCAGCCGTCACCAGCTCGCCGACCGAACCCACGGCCGCCACGATCTTCAAATCGGGGCGGCGCCCTAGCACCGACGCCAAGCCTTCGCGAACGACCGGGTGGTCGTCGCAGATCACGATCCGGATCATCACGCCGCCGCGAAGGGGACGGCGACGCGAACGGTCGTGCCGCGATTCGCGCGGCTCGACACGGTGAGTTGCCCGCCGATGAGTTGCGCGCGTTCGCGCATGCCCGCGATTCCGTGACCCGTTGCGCTTGCCGCGACATCGAAGCCGCGGCCGTCGTCTTTGATTTCCAAAGTCAGATCGCTGCCGGCCGCACGAAGGGCAAGCGCGATCGTCTTGGCGTGCGCATGTTTTCTCACATTCGTGAGCGCCTCTTGGACGATGCGAAAAAGCTCAAATTCAAGCCGCGGCGTCAGGGGCGGGATTTTCGAGGCCGTCACGTTGACGCGGATGCCGGTGTCCGACGTCGTCCGGCGTGCGAGGGCGAGGAGCGCTTCGCGCAATGGTTTGCCATCCAGCGCGCTCGACCGAAGGTCGAATAACGATTGCCGGACTTCGCCGATGCCATCGCGAGCGACGTCGAGCGCTGCGCGGATATGTTTGCGCGCCCTTGGTGCGGTCATCGCGGTGCTTTCAAGCGCTCCTTCGAGCTGCAACGCTATCGCCGTGAGGCTTTGCGCCAGAGTATCGTGGATCTCCCGGGCTATCCGGGCGCGCTCTTGCGCACGAGCGAGCTGCGCGCTCTCTTCGGTCAACCGGGCGCGCTCGACCGTGACTCCCACTTGATCTCCGATGGTCGAGAGCAGCAAGAGCTCTCTCTTGGTCAACTTGCGCCACGCCGGGCCGGTGACGTTCATGATGCCGAGCGGTTTCTTTTGAAAATACAACGGGATGCTCGCGTGGAAACGCAGACCCTCGGTGAGCGGCTTTATCTCGCGCTTGACGGCGGCCTTCAGACGGCTGCACTCGATGACGTCGACATTGTGCGGCATGAGCCGCCCGAATTGAAAATCCTCGGTGCACTGGCACCACGTGCCGGCCATCCGGACGGGCTCTTGAAGGTACGGTGGCAGATTGTACGACGCGGCGTTGTAGAATTGGCCGGTGTCCGCGTCGAGCAGCCAAACCCATCCGGTCCGCAGGCTCAGGTGGTCCGCGACCAACTGCAGAGTCTGTTCGAGCGCCTTCCCGACATCGGCGACGCTGTTGAGCGCTTCGGCCACCGAGCTCAGAATCTTCAAGTCTTTCTCGTGCTGCGCCACCCGCCGTCGGTTCGCTTCACAAAGAGGTTTGACCCGGGCCGCGGGCCGGGAACGATGACAAAGGCAATATGTTGACGATCGACGTCTCGCGCGATGCTACCCGGAATGCGGGTCTACGTTACGTGAGCGACACTTCGGCGGGTATCCGCCGCCGCGCTTCAGGTCGCGGCTTCACGTATGTGGCGCTTGACGGCTCGACTGTGCGCGACCGCGCGGAGATCGCCCGCATTCGCGCACTGGCGATACCGCCCGCGTATCGCGACATCTGGATATGTCCGTCTCCCCGCGGACATATCCAAGCGACGGGGCGCGACGCGCGCGGCCGCAAGCAGTACCGTTATCATGACGAATGGCGCAAAGTCCGCGATGCCGCCAAATTCGACCGCATGCTCGGATTCGCCGCCGCATTGCCGGCGCTGCGGAAGCGCGTCGCCGCGGATTTGAAACGCGACGGCCTGCCGAAGGAACGCGTCCTCGCAGGGCTCGTGCGGCTGTTGGAATCGACCCTCATCCGCATCGGCAACGAAGAATATGCCCGAGATAACAAATCGTTCGGGTTGACGACGCTTCGGATGAAGCACGTCGACCAGACTCGCAACGGCCTTCATTTCAAATTCCGAGGCAAATCGGGCCGCTTTCACGAGATTTCAGTCACGGACAAGCGTCTGGCACGGCTCGTCCGGCGCTGCGGCGATCTACCCGGACAGTATTTGTTCCAATACGAGGCGGACGACGGCACCCCGATCGCGATTGGTTCGGACGACGTCAATGACTACATCCGCGAAGCCACAAGCGACGAGTTTTCCGCAAAAGACATCCGAACGTGGTTTGCGACCACGTACTGCCTGGAGCTGCTTCTCGCGCAAGAACCGCCGGCCACGCAGGCCGACGCGCGTCGCGCTGTGGCCGACGCCGTCAAACAAGTCGCGGAACGGCTCGGCAACACGGTGTCCGTTTGCAGGAAGTGCTATATCCACCCGGACGTCATCGCCATGTATGAGGAGGGGACCCTTAAGAATGGCGCTAAATTCACGAAGACCCGACGCCGCGGATTGAGCGCACTCGAGACCGCCACGATCCGCGCGTTGAAAAAGCCGAGGACAAAGGTTTCGTCGGGGAAGCTCCTGGACACATGACTCTCAACGCACTATGCTCAACAAGAGGAGACGGAATCATGCGTAGATTTGCTAGTCTTTTAATCGCGTCTGGCTTGCTGTGCGCGGCCGTTTTACCCGCATCCGCAGCGCATCCCGACGTCACCATCAAGATGCACGCCCAAAACGGCTCCGGCGAGAACGGCACGGCCACGCTCACAGATCTGGGCGGCCGCACGCGCGTCGTCATCGCGCTGCTGCACGAGAACACCACCGGCAGTCAACCCGCCCACATCCACATGGGGCCGTGCTCGCACCTGACGCCGGCGCCGAAGTATCCGCTCAAGAATGTCGTCTTAGGTCACTCGAACACAATCGTCGATGTGCCCATGGCGAAGTTGCTCGGCAGTCACATGGCCGTCAACGTTCACGAATCGGCGAAGAATATCGGCCGCTACGTTTCTTGCGGTGACATTCCTTAGTGGAGAAATCGTGCGCGCGAGAACGCTGCAGGTGCGTCATCGCACACACATCGCCGAGCTCGTTCTGCTGCGAAGCGTGCGAGCGGGAAGCAGGTGCAGCCGGCCACTGCACCTGCGGCCACGAGGCGTGCGGAGGCATCAGTGAGATCTCCGGCGTCGAAGGACCCGAGACGCTGGTCTAGCGTCGCAAACGGATGAAGCGCTTGCAGCTTGCCCAACATCTGCCTGCGCCGATGTTGCCTACGCTCGTGGATCGGCCGTTCAGCTCGCCCGAATGGTTATTCGAGACCAAGTGGGATGGCGTGCGCGCGATCTGCGCGATCACGCGCAAGGACGTCTACGCGGTTTCCAGGACTGGACGCGATCTAGCGTCGCAGTTCCCCGAGCTTGCGAATCTGCGCGGCGCGTTCAAGAATCTGCCGTTGATCATCGACGGCGAGATCGTGAGTCTCGACGCAAAGGGCCACTCATCGTTTCAGCGGCTGCAGCCGCGCATCAACCGTCTTCGAGGCGCGACGGACGTTCGCATCGCCGTTTCCTTTGCGGTGTTCGACATCCTGATGATCGGTGCCGACGACGTTCGCCAAGAGCCGCTCGAGCGCCGCAAAGCGCTTTTGAAGAAATGCATGCGCGCCGGCCGGAAGGACGTCTTCGTCTCGCGGCACATCACGCGCGACGGCATAAAGGCGTTTAGCAAAGCGCGGCGTCAGGGGCTCGAAGGCATTGTCGCAAAACGGCTCGACTCTTCCTACCGGTCGGGCAGATCGCGCAACTGGCTCAAGATCAAAGTGGTCGCAAGCTTGGAATTCGTCATCTGCGGTTGGACGGAGCCGCGGCGAAGCCGAAAGCATTTCGGCGCTCTCTTGCTCGGAATCTTCCACCGCGGCAAGCTGACCTATGCGGGCCACGTCGGCACCGGATTCGACGAACGCACGCTCGCCGCTCTCCACCAAAAGCTCGAACGGCTGGAGACGAAACGCTCCCCGTTCAGCGCCGTTCCAAAGGTCAATTCGCCCGTGCACTGGGCGAAGCCCAAGCTGGTAGCGGAAATAAAGTTCGGCGAGTGGACGCGTGAAGGCGTCCTGCGTCAACCGGTCTATCTTGGGTTAAGAGTGGACAAACGACCCAAAGATTGCGTACGGCCGCCGCTTCGTCGGAACTAGCTGTTCATACAATGTTTATAAACCCGACCGTCCGGTAACAATCTCTCTAGAACTCGGGCCACACCGCATTCCGAAAGGGAGATCACCATGTCTGCGTTTATTGTCGCCCTCGCCGATCCGGCCGTTTCGGCCACTACCGGCTCATCAAATTCTACCACCACGCAAACCCAACAGGCTCCGGACACAAGCGCTACGACGAGCTCGTCAACGACCACGACGACCACGAATACCTCCTCATCCGGTTTATCGCCCACCGCCTGGACCATCATCGCCATCGTTGCGGTCGCGATCATCGTGCTCATCGCCATGGCCGCGTCTCGCCGCAGCGATTCCACGACGATCGTACGCTAAGTCCATCGAGACAAAGGAGACCGTCATAGCACACGCGATTTGGAGCGGCGCCGTCAATTTCGGACTGGTGTCGATCCCGGTCCGGTTGGTGAGCGCCGTCCGCGCCAACGACCTCGCCTTTCACATGCTCCACGCAAAGGACAAAGGACGCATCCACAACGAGCGCGTCTGCGAGGTCTGCCACAAGCGAGTGGAATGGGAAGATCTCGTGAAGGGCTACGAATACGACGACGGACGCTACGTCGTTTTGGACGACAAAGACTTCGAGGCGGCGGCGCCCGAACTGACCAAGTCCATCGACATCGAACAGTTCGTGGACCTCGACGAGATAGACCCCAGATTTTTCGACACGCCTTACTACCTCGAGCCGGAGAAAAAGGGTAGGCACGCCTACACCGTTCTGCGTGAGGCGCTCCTCAAATCCAAGAAGGCGGGAATCGCGCGCGTCGTTCTGCGCACGCGCGAGCACCTTGCCGCACTTAAACCTGTTGGAAATGCGCTGACGCTGGAACTCATGCACTTCGAAAATGAACTGGTCCCCCCTGAGGACGTCGACGTGCCCGCTAAACGTGATAAGATCTCGGCCGGCGAGATGAAGGCGGCCATGACGCTCGTCAGTGCGATGGAAGGCAGCTTCGAGCCAAAGCGCTTCAAAGACAACTATCGCGCGGTCATGCTCAAGACCATTCGAAACAAAGCAAAGGGTAAGAAGATCACTGTGGCGCCGAAGGCAAGTAGAGTCAAAGATAAGGGCCTCGACGACATCGTCTCAGCATTGCAGCGCAGTTTGGCCACGCGTGGCAAGAGAAGCGGCGCTGCCGTAAAGCGGAAGCCGTCCGCTCGGCGCACCAAAGCGCGGTCGTGACGCCGGCGGAAAAACTCATTCCGCCGGACATCAATACCGCCGATATCCGTGCCGGCCGGCACACCGTGCACCTCACGAATCTTCAGAAAGCTTTCTGGAGCCGGCCGAAGGTCACCAAAGGCGATCTCATCCGCTATTATGCGTCGATAAGCCGCTGGCTCTTGCCCCATCTCCGCGATCGAGCGATGGTGATGAAGCGTTACCCCAACGGCGCGAGCGGCGAATTCTTTTTCATGAAGAACGTTCCGGAGCCGCACCCTCCATGGCTCACCGTGTGCCCCATCAAACACTCGCAAGGCAACGTCGTGAAGTTTCCGGTGGTCGACGATCTCGCATCGCTGCTCTGGACGGTCAATCTCGGCTGCATCGACTTGAACCAGTGGTATGCCCGCTGCGACGACGTGCACAAGCCCGACTACCTGCACTTCGATCTCGATCCCGTGACCGGCGCGAGTTTTCCTCGGGTTTGCGAGAGCGCCTTGTTGCTCCGCGACGCGCTGAAGGCGCAAGGAATGCCGAGCTTTGCGAAGACCACCGGATCGCGCGGGATTCACGTATACGTGCCCATCAAGCGAGGCCCGCTTCAGGAAGACGTGTGGCGCTATTCAAAAGCGTTTGCGATGCACGTGGCTGAGATGCATCCGAAGATCATCACCGCGGTCTACGCGAAAAGCAAACGGCCGAAAGGCCACGTACTGATCGACTACAATCAAAACGCGTGGGCGCGCACGCTCGCATCGGTCTATTCCGTCCGCCCGAGCAAACGGCCCACCGTCTCTGCCCCGGTCACTTGGCGAGAGCTCGAGCGAGGCGTACGCATCGAAGACTTCCGGATCGACAACATGGCCGACCGGCTGAAGAAGGTGGGCGACCTTTGGAAACCGCTGCTCGCTCGAACCGGACGCGTAGACCTAGAAAAGCATATCTCTTCGCAATCGGGGTAAAATCCGGACCATAACCTCATCACCGCCTTCGAATGGAGCGAATCGATGCCTCAAAAGAAAAAAGCGTCAAGCCGCAAGTATGGCGACAAAGCCGATCAAAAGGTCGAGAAAGCCATGCAAGAGATGAATGAAGGGAAACTCAAATCCGGCAAGTCCGACACGAAGGTAACGAGCAGAAAACAGGCGATCGCCATCGGACTCTCCGAGGCTCGCAAGAGCGGCGCGAAGGTCCCCAAGAAGAAAAAGTCATCGCGATGAAAGGCTCGACGGCGCGCTACAATCGGAAGCGCGACTTCGAGCAGACTCCGGAGCCCGAAGGCAAAGTGGTCAAGCGCGCGGGCCGATCACTGCGCTTCGTCGTGCAAAAACACGACGCGTCGCGGCTGCATTACGACTTCAGACTCGAAGCCGCCGGTGTGCTGAAATCGTGGGCGGTGCCGAAAGGCCCCTCGCTCGATCCCGGCGACCGGCGTCTCGCCATGCAGGTTGAAGATCATCCGCTGGAATATGGCTCGTTCGAGGGCATCATCCCGAAAGGCAACTACGGTGCGGGCGAAGTGATCGTCTGGGATCGCGGCACGTACCGTCCAAAGGATGATATGCGCCCGGAGAAAGCCATCGACTCTGGAGAGATCAAATTCGTGTTGCGGGGCAAAAAACTGCGCGGCGCGTTCACGTTGGTGAAGATGCGGGCGCGCGACGGCGCCGACAATGCGTGGCTGCTGATCAAGGAGCGCGACGAATTCGTGGACCGGCGGTGGCGCGCATCTGCGCATGAGGAGTCGGTCAAGAGCGGCCGCACGTTGGCCGATCTAAAAAAGGGAACGCGCTTGCGGCGGTGGACATCGAAACCGACAAAGGCCGGCTAAGGTCGGTCATCCGGCTCTTCGTGGATGCGGCGAAGACATGTCAGGAACACGACGTGCCGCGGCTGTCCGCCGCGCTCGCGTACTACGCTGCTTTTTCGCTCGCGCCCATACTTGTGATCGCGATGGCGATCTCCGGATTTGTATTCGGGCCGGCCGCTGCACGCGGTGAGATCTTCATCGAACTCGAAGGCGTGCTGGGCGTCTCCGGCGCCGACGCGGTCCAAACAATGGTGATCAGCGCCAGTAGACCTGCGCCAGGCGTCATTGCGGCCATCGTCAGCACCATCGTGCTCGCGTTCGGCGCGACCGCGGTGTTCGGTGAACTTCAAGCTTCCTTGAATTCGATATGGCAGAGCGGCCCGCGCCGGCGCCGAGGCGTCGCGAGACTGTTCCGGGAGCGGCTCCTGTCGCTTGCTATGGTCGCGGTCATCGGCTTTCTTCTGCTCGTGGCCTTTATCGTCGACGCCATGCTCGCCGGAACGGAAAAATACATCGCCGCCGTATTGCCGCTGGCCGAATCCGTCGTCAGCGCGGGAGGTATCGTGATCACGATCGCCATCGTAGCGGCGCTCTTCGCGATGATCTATCGCGTCGTCCCCGACGAACGGCTACCGTGGCGCGCCATCTGGCTGGGCGCATCGGTTACGGCGGTACTTTTCGTGGCGGGCGAGGCCATCATTGGGATCTACCTCGGACATACCGCCATCGCCTCGACGTACGGCGCAGCCGGTTCGCTGCTCGTCGTGCTTCTTTGGGTTTACTATTCCGCGCAGGCCACACTGTTCGGCGCCGCCACGGCAAAGGTGCTCGCCGACCGAATTCACGGAACGGCATGAATTGCACGTTTCGCGGTCCCGACAATAGGACATATGATGCGTATGTTAGCCCGTGAAGATGCCGCCGAACGGACTTGTGCAAACGAAGTCTGCGGCTGCTCGATTCCAGACGACAATACCGCGGATTTCTGTTCCGAATATTGCTCCGGCGAGGGCGTGGGACGAGGCGACGGCATTTGCCAATGCGGACACGTGGGGTGCGCCTGACGCAAGCGATCCTTCAGAAATACTAACAGCCCCCCGAAGGGGTGCTGCAGCCGGCCATCCAAACACCTGTTCGAAGGTTGGAGGCCGACGTACGTGGCGCATGTGGCGGCGACCAGAACGTTTTGCGATCGAGTTTGGGACTCGTTGTTCTCGTCCATTGGCGCGTGCAAAGCGCTCACGCGCGAGCAACGCCGGGTCTACATCTACCTATGGAGCCACGTCGACGTGCGAACGCGCGTCTACGAAAAACCGATGGGTCATTCCGCAATGGCGCGCCGGCTGAGCCTGTCCGATACTGCGTTGAGCCGAGCGCTCGCAGCTCTCTGCACCAAAGGATTCGTTCACCGCCTGGCGCCACAACCTCGCCGCCCTCTTCGGCTGGGGCTCAATCCATTGCTCATCGAGTCCGCGTACGAGCACGCGAAGCGGATGTATCCCGACATCCTCGCGAGTTAGCCGCGACTTCCATTCGATGAGCTTCGAAGCGATCAATTCGCTGGTCGGGATAGTGACCATCATCGTCATCGCAGTCACTGCCGTCGCCGCGATGAAGCAGTTGCGGCACCTTCGGGCCAGCAATCAGCTCACCGGTCTGCTCAAGGTGCTCGATCTGCAACAAGAGCCGACGTTCAGGGAAAGCGCTCATTTCGTCCGCAGCGAGCTCGCCGAAAGAATGAACGATCCGGAATTCCGTGCGGGTCTCGAGCGGCCCGCGCCCGATCTGACCGTGCACAAGGAGCTTTGGCTAGCCGGCTATTTCGAGCAGCTAGGCAATTACGTCAAATATGATCTGATCGGTGAAGAAGCGTTCTTAGATCAGGCGTGCGACGTGGTCATCACCTACTGGCAGTTGCTGAGCCCGGCGATTGAAGTGGTGCGCCAAGTGCGCGGGCCGGGCATCTTCGATAATTTCGAGTATCTGGTGGCTCGCGCGGCACTTTGGGTGAAGAAGTATCCCGACGGCAACTATCCGAGCAACATGCCGCGCGTCGCACTCTATTCGGCAGAACCGATCCGTAGGTAGGAGCGCGAGCCGTACTAGGGTGAGCAATCCGTACTAGGGTGAGCAACGCTCACCCACAAAAAAACGGGGCAAGCGATGCTTGCCCTCGTACGGCGTGCCCTCGTACGGCGTGCCCTCCGGCAATATGATCTACATCATCACTTCGTCTAAATAACACCAGTGCCAGTCCTCGCCCGGCTCGAGCGATCTGATGACCGGGTGATGCGTGTGATGGAAGTGTTTGGTGGCATGCTTATTTTTCGACGCGTCGCAGCAGCCGACATGACCGCACGTGATGCATAGGCGCAAGTGAACCCAAGTATCACCCATAGCTAGGCATTCTTCGCAGCCATCGGAGGTCGGTTTTGCTTCGAGCACTTCGCCGACGTGATCGCAGGTGTTTTTCACTCTGATTCCCTCGCTTCTCGCCCTCTAAAGTATTCCGAATCGGCGGTGGATTGCCTCGTAAAGCTGGGCACCGCGTCCCGGGACGTGACCCTTGGTTGCCACGGGGTTGCGGTTGCCGTTGGGTTGCAGTACAATGGATGCAGAGGAGATACGTATGGCACTGACGCTCGAGGGACGGAAAACCCGCGCAGTCGACGAGATCCGCCAGATCTTCGGTCTGAGCGAAACCCGGGTGGCGCGGCTTTTCGGTGTATCGCGCCAAGCCGTCGACAAATGGCGGGTCGCCGGAGTACCATTGAGCCGGCTCGCAGATGTCGATCGCGTCTTAGAGATCGCCCACGTCTTCAAGAAGCGCCTGAAAGCCGAGCGCATTCCGCAAATCGTCGCGACGCCCGCGAAGGGGCTGGATGGAAGCACCGTGCTCGACGTGCTGGAAAAGCGCGGCCCCGACCGGGTCTTTCGCTATCTTCACGAGCTCTACTCGTACTCCGGTACGTGAGTGAAAGCTCGGCACGTAAGACGATCGGGGCTCTATCACCGCGTCTGCGACCCCGATTGGAACGATTGCGCAGATACGTCCTTCTCCAAAGATGCCGGAGGGCGCTGGAACGAATCCGGCCGGTTCGGCGTCCTCTACCTTTGCCGGGACCTCATAGTCGCGGCCGCTAACGCGCGGAAGAACTTCGACGGCGAGATCCATTCGCTCTACGATCTAAAACCCGAGTTCCGCCCCGTATTGGTCGATTTTTCTCTAGGCCGCTCGCCGGGCCACCGGTTTGTCGACGCCGTCTCAAAGGCAGGCCTCGCCGAGCTCGGCCTGCCGTCATCTTCTCCGCTCGCCGCAAACGGTACGATTATCCCGCGCGCCCGATGCCGGCCTATCGGCTTCGCGGCATACGAGGCGGGCGAAGCCGGCATCGCGTGCCGGTCGGCGGCGGAAGCGGTCGAAGGGGGATGGATCGGTGAAGAGCTCGCGCTGTTCGATCGCGCCTTGGGATTTGCCGTTCACGGAAAGCGGCACCGGTTCGCTGATTGGTATCCGAAGGCGAGGTAGCACGCGAAAAGCACGCAAAAATGCTTGACATCCGTCCACCCTTCTGGTAATGTGCCTTTAACGGAATGGCAACGGCCTGAGCGCGAAAGCAGCTCAAACGGTTCCAAGATCGATGCAAGCGATTTTGTAGCCGGGATTAAGCGCCCGGCTTTTTCGTCCCTTAAAGGAACCAAGATGAATTTGACTTCGATGAGCGCGATGATGTGCATGTGTGAGACCTGTATGGTTTCGCATGCGGAGGCGCGCGCGCTCTCGAAGTAGGCCAAACGGCACTCACTTCCACGACAGCGGCTCCTCTCCGGCAAAGGCGAGGAGCCGCTTTCTTTTTGCATCACGACGGATGGAATCAAATGATAGAGAACGACCAACTCAACGACAGGCGCTCAAGCATCGGCGTCGGGCTGCTCGGCTGCGGCGTGGTCGGCGGAGGCGTCGCGCATCGCATCCTAACCGGCCCGCGGCTTCGGGGTGTCGACGTCAAGATCCACCGGGTGCTCGTCCGCGACCTCAAAAAGGATCGCTTCCCGGCGGATGTGAGACCGCTTCTCACGGACGACGCGTCGCGCATCTTGAGCGACCCGAATATCGACGTCGTCGTGGAGTGCATGGGCGGCATCGCGCCCACGCTTGCATATACCGAAGTCGCGCTTCGTGCCGGCAAGCACGTGATCACCGCGAACAAGACCCTCGTCGCCTCCTACGGGTCGCGGCTCACCGAACTCAGCAATTCTCGCGCGGTCTTTTTCCGTTACGAAGCTGCGGTCGGCGCGGCGACACCGGTCGTACGGACGGTACGAAGCATCGCCGGTGCGGACGAAATCCACGAAGTCGGCGGGATTCTCAACGGCACGACAAACTATATCCTGACAAAGCTCGAAAAGGGCGCGACTTATCTCGAGGCGCTCGAAGCGGCGCAGAGCGAAGGCTTCGCCGAAGCGGATCCGTCAAACGATGTCGACGGAGCCGACGCAGCGCAGAAACTCACCATTCTAGTCGCGGCCGCATTCGGTATGTGGCTGCCTTGGGAATCGATACCGCGGCGAGGCATCCGCGATGTCGGTCCCGACGACATCGCGCTTGCGCGACGTCTCGGGTGCCGGCTCAAGCTGGTCGCGACCGCGAGGCGCACGCCGGGCGGCGCCGTCGTCGCGTCGGTGGCTCCCACGTATATTCCGGCCGACCACCCCTTTGCCGCACCGCAAGGCGTGGAAAATATCGTCCGGATAGATGCTCGCCATGCCGGCCCGATCATCGTCGGCGGCCTCGGCGCGGGCCGCTCCGCCACGGCGTCGGCGATCATCTCCGATCTCGCCGACATCGCCGACGCACAGCGCTCGGCTTACAGCTCGGCGGCCATCACGTATACCCACCCAGCGTAGTAGCGCTCCTCTCCCACTCGTTGCCAAAAGGAGTCTCTCCCATGCCGAAATTCGATACCGTCGCCCTGCACGGAGGCCACGCCGGCGACCCGTCCACCAAGTCTCGCGCCGTGCCCATCTTCCAGACCACTTCATATCTCTTCGACGATACCGCGCACGCGAAGCGCCTCTTCGCGCTTGAAGAATTCGGCAACATCTATACGCGCATCATGAATCCTACCACCGACGTCTTCGAACAGCGCATCGCCGCGCTCGAGGGCGGCAGCGGCGCACTCGGCGTCGCCAGCGGCCAGGCGGCCGTCATCTATTCGCTGCTCAACATCGCAAAAGCGGGGGATCACATCGTCAGTTCGGCCTCGCTCTACGGCGGCACGTACAACGCCTTCACTCATACCCTGCCACGGTTCGGCATCGAGGTCAGTCTTGTCGATCCCGAGGATCCGGACAACTTCGAACGAGCCGTCCGACCAAACACCCGAGCGATCTTCGCCGAGACGATCGGCAATCCGAAAGTCGACGTGCTCGACATCGCAGCCGTCGCGGCGCTCGCGCAGCGCCACGATATCCCCTTCGTCATCGATAACACTCTCGCAACGCCTTACCTCACAAAGCCGATCGAGCACGGCGCGAACATCGTCGTTCACAGCGCCACGAAGTTCATCGGAGGTCACGGCACGTCGATAGGCGGCGTCATCGTCGACGGCGGCAACTTCGACTGGACCGCAAGCGGCAAATTCCCAGACTTCACCGAGCCGGATGAATCCTATCATGGCGTGCGCTATCACGCCGCGTTCGGGAAGCTCGCCTACATCATCAAAGCGCGAGTCACGCTGTTGCGCGATCTTGGAGCCGCGCTTTCGCCCTTCAATGCCTGGCTGTTCATCCAAGGATTGGAGACGCTCGGCTTGCGCATCCAGCGCCACAGCGACAACGCCGCGGCCGTGGTCGAGTTTCTCGAGCGGCAGCCCGACGTCACCTGGGTGAAATATCCGCGCTCCAAAAAATACCTCCCCAAGGGCGGTGGCGCAATCCTCACCTTCGGATTGCGCGGCGGCGTTGCGCAGGCGAGCAGTTTCATCGACGCGCTCAAGCTGCACTCGCTGCTTGCGAATGTCGGCGACGCCAAGAGCCTCGTCATCCACCCGGCGACGACCACGCACCAGCAGCTCACCGACGCACAGCGGCGGGCTTCCGGTGTCTCGGACGACCTCGTGCGTCTGTCCGTAGGAATCGAGGACCTCGACGACATCTTGGAGGACCTACGCCAAGCTTTCGCCGCGGCTGCCGCGTCCTCGCCCGCAATCGAAGAGTGGCCGGTCGCCGATTCCGCGCCGGTCGAGGCATAGGAAAATCCATCTGACGATCTCCTCGCGGGAGGCCGCCGTAACGCTCGCGCCGACCGGCGGCTTTCAACTCAAACACGGCGGGTCGCTTCCGTCGGTGCGCGTCGCGTTCACGCTCTACGGGCGCGCGCCCGACGCGCCGACGATTCTTGTCTGTCACGCGATCACAGGTAGTTCAAAAGTCGCCGAGTGGTGGGGCGAAATCCTCGGGCCAGGTAAACTTCTCGATACCGACCGCTATTGCGTTGTGGGAAGCAACGTCATCGGCAGTTGCTACGGCAGCACCGGTCCAAGCAGTGCGAGTTCGGACGGAGTGCCCTATGGCCGGAGATTTCCGATAGTAGACGTCGAAGACATGGTTCGCGCGCAACGCGAAGCGCTTGAACTTCTCGGCATACGCCGTCTGCACGCCGTGATCGGGGGATCGCTCGGCGGGATGCAAGCGCTGCAATGGGGTTCGGCATATCCTGCGCTGACGGAAAAGGTGATCGCCATCGGCGCGACCGGGCGGCTCTCGCCAATGGCGATCGGCCTCAACAGCATCGCACGCGAAGCCATCAAGTTAGATCCGGTCGGCGGTCTCAAGGTGGCGCGCATGATCGGCATGTTGTCTTACAAGAGCGCCGCCCTGCTGTGGGAGCGCCACGGCCGAAGGCCCAATCGCGGCCAAGAAAATCCGGCGGCATCGCTGAACGCCCGATTTGACGTGGAAGGCTACCTCCAACATCAGGGCGACAAGCTCGTCGCCCGTATGGATCCGGACGCGTTTCTCTTCCTTACCAAGGCGATGGACCTCTACGAATTGGACGCCGGTTTCTGGCGGACGCCTGCGTTGCTGGTCGGTATCGAGTCTGATTGGCTGTATCCGCCCGAAGACGTGCATGCCGCGGCGCAAGAGCTCGCGCCCTACGGCGCCTACGCCGAGCTTAAGTCCGCACACGGTCACGATGGTTTCTTGGCGGACGCCGCGCAGCTCACGGAAATAGTCGGCCCGTTTCTTATGTAAAAGGGCGGTTGTACTAGGGCAAGCGATGCTTGCCCTCCTACAGATAACAACGATGGGGCAAGCGAGGCTTGCCCCCCTACTAGCTCCTATGTTCGCAGGTGGCATCAAATTATTCATTCACGGTTCAGCGATTTTTGGGTATACTAACTAAATGGGTGTGCAATACATGTCCGGAGGATTCCAAAGCGTATGATGTCACTCATGAGAAGATACGGCTCGTTAACGTAACCGTCATCTTCAAGCACGGCGCCCGGCACGCCACTTTGAGCGTCTGGGCGCCGTCGGATGCACGCAAATGCGATCGCGTCTTAAACGCCCGCCCGCGCCACGCCGGCCGCCACCACCAGCATGATGATCCCTCCAGCCCACTGCGCCCACGCTTGCGCGACCGGCGATACGCCGCGACTTCGCACACGTTCGGCGCTCCAGACGTAGACCGATAACACGGCGAGCTCCACAGCGAGCCCCGCGATCCCCAAGAACATCTCTTGCAAAATGATGTTGCCGTGCGGATCGATGAATTGCGGCAAGATGGCGGCGAAGAACACGATCGCTTTCGGATTCGACAACTGCGTGATCGTGCCGCTCAACCATCCGCGCACCCTCGACGGCATCGCAAGCAGCTCGGCTGGCGCGTCGTGCGATTCCGATGCACGCGTGAAGATCGCGCGAATGCCCAGATACGCCAGATATGCGGCGCCGCACCACTTCACAAACACAAAAGCGGTGTGTGATGCCAGAAGCACGGAAGCGATGCCCAGCGCCGATACGACAAAATAGACCAGATTGCCGGTGAGAATCCCGAATGTCGTTGCCATACCCGCCTGGGAGCGCCCTGTGAGCGCCGACGAAATAACCGCCATCACAGCCGGCCCTGGGATGAAGCAGAGCACGATCTCAAGCAGCACGAACGTGCCGAGTGTTGTCAATTGCACCGCACGCTCTTGTCATACGCCGCACGGCAATCATTTGTACATTCGTTCAGTATCACAGCCATTTCTATGGCCCCTCTAAACACGTCGCCCTATACTCATGGCATGAAACACATCATCCCGGCAATGCTCGCCGTTGCCCTCACAGCGCTGCCCCTCGGAGCGTACGCAGGCGAGGCCTACGCTCCAAATCCTGCGATGGCGCAGATGGAAACCCAGATGCATACGCTATCCGTGCAGGCGCGCACGGCGGTGCTCCAAGCCATCACACCGCAGCACCGCCAATTGCTCGCACAGGTCGTCGGCGGTCTGGCCATCGCGCCCAATCCCGACTTCGCCGCCGCGAGCAAACAACTCGATGCCGCGCTCAGCCAACAAGAGTCGCAGAACGTGCTGCGCATCTCCTCACAATTCCATCAACAAATGCATGCGCTTATGCAAGCGAACATACAGCAAATGGAGCGAAATAATCCGAACGGTCCTGGCGGACCCAACGCCCAAGTTCAAACCAAAGTCCGCACCGACGGCGAAGGCCGCCCGCCAATGGATGCCGGATCGATATTGCTGATCCTCGCCCAGCCAGGCATGGGGATGATGCATCACGTCATGATCGATAGGACATCGGTCACCCACTGACCCGTCGACTCGCAGCGCTTCTCGGGCGGCCACGGGTAGCCGTGGCCGCTCTAGGAAGGTCACTCGTTCGAACGCTTGAAATCCATTCTCACATGATGTGCCGTCCATGAATCCACTCATCAACCGCATGACGCGCCTGCTGTGCGCGTTCTTCGTCGTTTGGGTGTTGATCGCGGCCACTGTTTCCGCGCTCTACCTCAACCATGCCATCGTAGCCGCGCGAATGGATGACGCCGTGCTGTCCTCGACGGCAAGCGACGTCGTGCGAGCCGCATTCGACTTGCGGTTTCAGGGCGTCGATGAAAATCACGTCCTGACCAAGCTCGCGCCGCAGCTTTCGCGGCCGATGGTCGCGATCACGCTGTTCGACAATTCGAGCCGGCGCGTCGCCGGCGATCCTGTGCCGCAAGAGCTGATCCCCGAACACACGATGATCATGCGCGGCAGCGTGAACGTTCGTCAGTTCAGGAAAACTTCCGGAAGCCCACCCCCCGGAGCGCCGCCGCCGGATATGGTGCGCGGTTTCATCTTGGCAGGCCCGCCGATGATGGATGGCGGCCCGCCATTTCCGTTCGGTCCGATCACCTCGGCCACGGTTCACATCCCCGGCGGCTTTGCCGTTATCCGGCTGGTCGCGTCGCAGACGGCGGACCTTCTCCGCAATTATCTCTTCATGATCGGCGCGCTCGTCTTGCTCGCGGTCTTTATCGCGTGGTTCGGTTTGAGCCGCATCGTGCGCCGCGAGCTCGGTCCCACGATTTCGGTTGAGAACGCGCTGATCCGGTGGGGAGCCGGCGACTACGCTCGCCTCGAACTTGTCGATACGGAAAAATCCGGCCGCTCCGTGGTGGACGCGTACAATTCCGCCGCCGATCAAGTAAGCTCGGCGCTGAAGCGTCAGACCGAGGCCGAGACCAACATGCGCCAGTTCGTCGCGGAAGCCGGTCACGAGCTTCGCACGCCGTTGACGGTGATCTTGGGGTTCCTCGATGTTCTCCGTCAGGGCGCCGTCAAAGAATATGCGCTCGCGCAGCGCATCTTAGAATCCATGACCATCGAAGGCGAACGGATGCGCGCGCTCATCGGCAAGCTTTTGCTGTTGGCTCGTCTGGACGCCGTCGCGCCGGAACGAAGCGAGTCGGTGGATGTCGCCGCGATCGTGCGCGAAGTCGTCGATTCCTTCCGCGCGATCGCGGGCCGGTCGAAGCTCGAATTCAGCACGGCCGGGGACGCCCGGGCGCAAGCCGCGCCGAACGAGCTTCGCGAACTCATCGGCAATCTGTTGGACAATGCGATCAAGTATGCGCCCGGATCCACCACGAAGGCGGCGGTGCGCCGCATCAACGGAAGCGTTGAAGTGGAAGTGGCCGACGATGGTCCCGGCATGGACTACGCACTGCGCAGCCGCGCGTTCGACCGCTTCTCGCGCGGCGAAGACCGCGGCAATATCCCAGGCTCGGGCCTTGGCCTCGCCATCGTCAAGCGCATCGTCGACCGCGCCGGCGGCGAAATCGAACTGGACACCGCGCCCGGCCGGGGCGTGCGCGTGTTGGTCAAACTTCCCGTCGCGCAATCCTAAGTCTTCACCGCGGGAATATCGCGCCCGTTTTGATGCAGCACGAGGTCTTTTATCTTTCCATTCGCATCGCGCTCGAACGAAATGCGCGCATCCACTATTTTATAGTAGAACTCGTCTTTCGCTGAGGCGTACACCGGGCTTGCCGGCTGGCCGGTCAATTGGACCAACAACCGGTCGCCGTCGCGCGTCACGGTGAACGCTAGTGCCGGCGACGCGCTATAAGTGCCGACGTAACCGTCCAGCGTGGCGCTATCGAGCGCAACGACCGGCGGAAACGATGGTTGGGCAAGCGGCACTCCCGGCTTCGCCGCAATCAGGTCACGTCCGTTTTGGTGCAGTACTAACTTGATGACTTTGCCGCTCGCGTCGCGCTGGAAGTCGATCCGGGCGTCGACTATCTTGTAGTAGAAAGAATCCTTTGCAGACTCGTAGACCGGTGCCGCTTCTTGACCTGTCACCCGCACCATGAGCTGCAAGTCCGCCCGGGTCACCGTGAACACGAGACCCTGGCCCGTATCGTACGTGCCGACGTATTCGTCAAGAGCGTTAGCATTCAGCGGTTGAGGCGTGGACGCCGGCTCAGGCGACGCAGGCGCGGATGATGGCGCCGCCGTCGGCGTGGTCGCGACCGCGCTCGTTCGGGTGGCGTTTACGACGTGCCCGTTTTGATGCAGCGCCAAAGCGGACACATTGCCATCCGCGGACCTCGAAAAAGCGATGTTCGCATCGACGGCCCGAAAATAGAAAGCATCCTGCGCCGACGCGTACATCCGGACCTGCGGCTGATCTGCAAGCTGGGTGGTCAGCGAATTGCCCACATGCCGGATTGAAAAGGTAAGACCATCGGTCTTGTCTTCATACATGCCCACATACGATTCGAGCGTCGCGCTTGCGACCTGAACCGCGGGTGGAAAGCTGGCCGTCGCAACCGGGAACTTCGGATCGATGACGTGGACTGCCACATCGTCGACCGGAGCGCCGCCGTTCGTCAATACGACAGTCCCCTTGGTGTGATCGGGAGATATGGCGACCGAAGCGTGGTAGCCGGCGGTGTCACCGCCATGGTGGACGATCGCCTCAAGATCGCCCGACCACCACACGAGGCCGATATGATTGCCGGGCGGGAACGTGGCCCGCGGCTTCTGCGCGAAGAGGCAAGCTTGGGCGAGCGGTCCTTGGCCCATGTTGCAGCGGACGTACTTGAGCATGTCGGCGACGGTCGAGCGGATCGCCCCGGCGGGCGCGATGGCTTCGAAGTTCCAGGGCGCCACTGCGTCGTCATCCGCGTCGTGGCCGGCGGCAAAGCGCGTCGCTTCGGATGGCGTGAGGGATATTGCTGTTTCAGTCATCCCAAGCGGACCGAGCACGCGAGACTGCAACAGTTGGGCGTACGACATGTGCGCACGATTCGCGAGCGCGTCGCCGAGCAGGGCGACGCCGAGATTCGAATATTCGAAACTCTTACCGGGGTCGCGCGGCAACCGATACGTGTTCAAAAACGCGTACAAGTCGGCGGCGGAATAGTGCGCGTACGGATCCGGTCCTTCCGGATCCATATTCGTGGGTAGTCGCGGCAATCCGGAGTGCTGCGTGGCCAAATTGAGAAGTGTTATCTGCTTGCCGTTTCGGGTTGGAACGCGAACGCCGGCGGGAAGATACTTCGCCACGGGATCGTCAAGCTTGACGCTTCCGTCCAGAACCATGGTGGACAGGATGGTGGCGGTGAACGTCTTGGTGACCGAACCTAGCTCGAACAGCGTGTGGGAATCCAAGGCCCGCGTGGTGCCGCTCGAACCGGCTTGATACATCCTCACGCCGTTGTGGTCGATGACTCCGACGATTATTCCGACGCCGGACGAACTCGAGACTCGTTGATCGAGCAAGGCTTGAACGCCGGTCGTGCCCGCAATGGATGCGATGGGGACGACGGACAAAACAAAAATCGCGAACACCGAAAATAGTAATCTATTCATGGCTCGTTGATTCGGCCTGGTCCGGTCCCGCCCTCTGCGCGGCAGGAATCGGCGGGTCGAATGCGCACC
>Ga0208849_1001098_pt1 | contig 20578 bp, 15 predicted proteins | sample NGESurdeep072012_10_FD_184470 | JGI IMG/M metagenome (GOLD analysis project Ga0208849, IMG submission 184470) | Arctic peat soil microbial communities from Barrow, Alaska - NGEE Surface sample 53-3 deep-072012 (SPAdes) | ecosystem: Environmental > Terrestrial > Soil > Wetlands > Peat ... | reverse complement strand
AGTACAGACGTCGCGACGTCCCCCGAGCGCAGCCACAAACTCGCCCTCTACCGCAGCCAAGTGGAGCTGCGTCAGTTCGAGAACCGCGCCTACGACCTCTTCTTGGAGAACTTCGTCAAGGGCACCAGTCACCTGGCCGTCGGCCAAGAGGCGATCGCGGCCGGCTTCGCTAAAGCGATGGCACCGACCGACTGGACCTTCGCCACCTACCGCGGCCACGACCACACCTTGGCGCGCGGGGTCCCGATGACGGCCGTCTTCGCCGAACTCATGGGGCGCACCAACGGTCTGATGGCCGGCAAGGGCGGCTCGATGCACCTCACCAGCGTCGAGCACGGCGTCATGGGTTCCTACGCCATCATTGGCGCGCACCTCCCCATTGCCTGTGGCGCGGCGTGGTCCGCCCTCTACCGCGGCACCGACCAGGTGGCGGTCTGCTTCTTTGGCGACGGCACGACGAACATTGGCGCCTTTCACGAGGCGCTCAACCTAGCGGCCGTGTGGAAGTTGCCGGTGATCTTCGTCTGTGAGAACAACCTCTGGATGGAGTACACCCGGACGAGCGAGGTGACCGCGGTCCCCAACCCGGCCGCGGACCGCGCCAGCGCTTACGGCCTCGAGTCGATCATCGTCGACGGCAACGACGCCGACGCGGTCTTCGCGGTCGCGACCACGGCCATTAGCCGCGCCCGCGCCGGCGAGGGACCGAGCCTGATCGAGGCATTGACCTATCGCCACGGCGGCCACAGCCGCGCCGACCCGGGCAAGTACCGGCCCGACGACGAGGTCGCGGCCTGGAAGCTGAAGGACCCGATCATCATCTATCACCAGCGACTCTTGGCCGAAGGGGTCAGCGAAGCCGAGCTCGTCACGATCGAGACCGAGGTCGCCGCCATGGTCGATCTCGCGACCGAAGAGGCCAAAGCGGGCGATATCCCCGGCGATGAGTACCTGTTGCGTGACGTCTGGGCGAATGGGGGTGCCCAGTGGCGCAACTGACCTTTCGTGAGGCGATTTCTCGCGGCATCGCCCAAGAGATGCGCCGCGATGAGAACGTCGTGGCGCTCGGTGAGGACATCGGCGCCGCCGGGGGCGTCTTCAAGGGGACCGTGGGACTCTTAGAGGAGTTCGGTCCGCGACGCGTGCGCGACACGCCCATCTCCGAACAGGCCATCCTCGGGGCCGCCATGGGCGCCGCCATGACCGGGCTTCGCCCAGTCGCCGAGATCATGTTCGCCGACTTCTTCGCCGTCTGTTGGGACATCGTGGCCAACGAGATCGCCAAGAGTCGCTACATGACCAACGGACAGTTGACCTTTCCGCTCGTGATCCGCTCGGGCAACGGCGGGGGACTGCGCTTCGGGGCCCAACACTCCCAGAGCGTGGAGAACTGGGCGATGATGATCCCCGGGCTCAAGGTCGTCGTGCCCTCCAACGCCCTCGACGTCATTGGGCTCATGGCGGCCTCGATCCGTGACGAGGACCCCGTCATCTTCCTCGAGGCCAAGTCCCTCTACGCCTCCAAGATGGAGGTCCCCGAGGGAGAGATTCTCGACACCCTCGGTTCGGCCAAGGTGCTGCGCCGAGGACCCGACGCCACCATCGTCGCCCTGGGCGCGATGGTCCCACGGGCACTCCTGGCGGCGCAGGAGCTGGCCGGATCTGGCATCGACGTCACCGTCGTCGACGTGCGCTCCCTGGTGCCCCTCGACACCGAGACGATCCTGCGCGAGGTCTCGGCGACCGGCCGGATGTTCAGCGTCGAAGAGAACCCCAGGCTCTGTGGCTGGGGCGCCGAACTCGCCTCCATCGTCTCCGAGGAGGCCTTTTACGACCTCGATGGTCCCATTGTCCGCATCACGACGCCCCATATTCCCTTGCCGGCGGCTGACGCCCTCGAGGACCTGGCGATCCCGTCGGTCGAACGGATTGTCACGACGATTGAACAGTCGATGAACTCGTAGTTTCAGCCAGCCGGCTCCACGTCGGGAGTCTGACCAATCGTCAGTTGCAGACTCGGCAGGAGTGCCGCGAAGTCAATCGCGCCGTAGCCCTTGGCCGACGCGGTTTTCGCCAGTGCGTTCACGAGTTCGATCGCGGGAAGCGTGAGACCTCCCGCGCGTGCGAGGTCGAGTGCCAGATCCATGTCCTTCACAAGTAGATCGGTCGTGAAGGTCGCGGAATAGTCGTGGTTGACCAGTCCGGCGGTCTTGTAGCGAACGAACGGCGATCCGATGACCGACTGGCCCAGCGCGTCGAGGAGAGTCGCGCGGTCAATGCCGTTGTTCTCGCCGAGCACAATGAGTTCGGCCATGATCTCGGTGGTGACGGCCAACGCGGAATTGATGGCCAGTTTGAGCGTGCGGGCCTGCTCCTCTTCTCCCAGGTAGAGGACGGTTGGACCGATTGACTGGAGCAACTCCTCCATTTCATCGAAGGTCTCCCGGGGTCCCGACACCAAGAGCGTGATGGCGCCTGCGGCGAGCACCTGGGGATTGCCGCTTACGGGCGACCTGAGATAGGCGATGTCGACTTCGGTGGCCCGAGCAGCGACGTCACGAGAGATGCTCGGCGACACGGTGGACATATCAATAAGGACACGGCCATCAGATCCTGAATGAAGCAACCCACCATTGCCGAGACAGACACTCGCGAGGGCGTCGTCATTCTCTAGGAAGGTGATCACAACTTGAGCGCGCTCCCACAAGGTGTCGAGTGAGTCGTGCAGGACGGCGCCGCGTGATTCGAAGTGCGTCAAATCTCTCGGCGAGCGGTTCCAGAGTCGAAGTGGCCACCCTTGGTCGAGGAGACGTCCGGCCAGTGCTTGCCCCATTTTCCCCATACCCAGCACCGCAATGACCGGTCGCTCGCTCTGTTGCATCGCACTTCCCTTCGCACGTGTCGGATGGGCTCCGACGTGACTCAATCTCGCCATACCGTTACTCAAAGTGAGACGGCGAATCCGAGCCGGTAGAAAAAACTGTAATGTACGGTCCCACTTAACATAGAGTGCGGAACGAAGGAGCGGGAGATCGTGACAAACAGCACAATGCCACCGTCGATCGATGTGCTCCTTACCAATGGCCGCATCTGGACGGGGAGTGAGGCGCAGGACTCGGATCCAAATGAGGTCTCGGCGCTCGCAGTGCGTGATGGAATCGTGGTGGCGATCGGTTCGACGGAAGAACTCTCGACCCTGGCTCCCCATTCAGCACGCGTCATCGACCTTCACGGTCGACGGGTGGTTCCCGGACTGATCGACTCCCATATTCACGCCGTACGGGCCGGGTTGACCTGGTCACTTTCACTCCACTTCGATGACGTTCGCTCTTTGGCAGAAGTACTCGCTCTGCTCGCGTCGGCAACGAAAGAGGTCGCGGAGGGGGAATGGATCACCGTGACCGGCGGTTGGCACTCGCGTCAACTCGACGAAGCGCGACTTCCTTCTCGGTCGCAACTCGATGCTGTCGCACCCAACAATCCCGTGTACATCCAGGAGCTCTACGCCAAGGCGGTGATGAACTCGGCTGGGCTTGCCGCGTGCGGGTGGGACGACCAGTCCGAGGATCCGGCGAGCGGCCACTTGCTACGAGACGAATCCCGTCATCTCACGGGCGAAGTTGTGGGCATGGGTGCGTTCGCAGTCGTGCTCGCGTTGGCACTACGACCCACGATGGAGCAGTCGGTTGAGGGCACTCGCCAAATGTTTGCCGAGTTCGCGACACATGGCATCACGATGGTTCTTGACGGCGGCGGACTCTTTATGACGCCCGACAAGTACGCGCCGCTGTATCGACTCTGGAACGAGGATCGTCTTGACGTTCGGACACGACTATTTGTTTCGGCGTGGACCCGCGGCGACGAGCGTGGCGACATTGAGACACTGATGCAGTTCGTTCATCCCGGTTTCGGCGATGGACTGCTCCAAGTAGCCGGGCTGGGTGAGATTCCGCACCTCGGTTGTCACGACATGGAGGGATTCGAAGAGTTCTCCATCTCCGATGACGCGTTCGAGGAGTTCGTCGACATCACTCGAAAGTGTGTCGCTGAAGGTTGGCGAATGTCGGTGCACGCGGTGCTGGACTCGTCACTCGGACGTGTACTGGACGCGTGGGAGTTGGTGGAGCACGAAACGGGGAAGCTCTCCACGCTGCGATTCTCAATCGTGCACGCCGATCAGGCCTGTGAACGAAATGTTGAGCGCATTACGGCGCTCGGTGCTGGCGTCATGGTGCAGAATCGAATGAATCTGCAAGCAACGGATTACGTCGCGACATGGGGCAGCGACGCGGTTCGTTCAGCGCCGCCTATCTCCCTGATGCGCGAGTACCAAATCGTCATTGGCGGCGGTACCGATGCGACGAGAGCGAACCGTTTTTCGCCGTGGGCGTCAATTGGATGGTTAGTGACCGGTGAGACAGTTGACGGCGCGATTCCTCGCGACGATGAACATCTCATGAGTGTTGAAGAGGCCCTTGCATGTTTCAATCGTCAGGCGGCATGGTTCGTCGGCGAAGAAGAACGACACGGTCGCCTCGTTGTTGGCTTCGACGCGGACCTTTGCGTGCTGAACCTCGACGCACTTAGTTGTCAACCCGGCGAACTCTCATCGATTCGAAGTGATCTCACGATCATGGGTGGTCGAATAACCCACGCGTCGGGCATCTTCTCCCACGCGAACGACTAGTTCCCTCGAAACTCCATATTGACCCAGATTGCCTCTACCGCGACCTCGCCAATGTTGTAAAGACGGTGCGGTCGACTCGAATCGAATGAGATGGAGTCCCCCGCGTTGAGAACGTGCGTGTCGAATCCCAAGGCGATTTGCAGTGTGCCACTCAGTATGAAGCCATATTCCATCCCGGCGTGACGAATAAGTCGATCCTCGAGCGTGGAACTGCCGCCAACCTCGTAGCGCACGAACATGAAGTCGGTCTTCTCGTGATGCGACGACGTGAGTGACTCCCACGTCACGCCGGAGTCGAGTACGAGCACCTTTCGTTCATTTGGTCGCACGACCGGCGACGATGCGCCGCGCGTATCACTTCGCTGAACGGGTGCTCCGGTGATTTTCTCTGGGCTGTTCCACTTATTATTCGCAGCGTCAGTGAGGCCGGTCGTGGTGTCGCCATTGGCGGCGTTGGGTGACTCCTCATCGGTGAACAGTTCGTCAATGGATATGTCGAGCGCCGCGCAGATTGAAAAGAACGTCGCGACCGAGGGCTGTGCCTTGCCCGTCTCCAACTGTGAAATGAATGATGCCGACACGTCGATGTCGCGAGCGAATTGGCGCAGAGAAATACCTCGCGCCATGCGACGCTCACGAAGGCGTGCCCCCACGAGGCCCGGCGCAAGGCGGTTCGTGCCTGGCAGCGGCTGCGGTTCAGTGCCGCCAGCCTTACGAGGAGTCTTGGCTGCGCGCGCAGGCGTGGTCTCCCTCGGTTCGGTAGCTACCGGCTTGGAAACCGCCATCTAACAATCCCTCTTCCTGAACGCCTCACCCGCAAACCTACGGCGAGTGTGACGACTTCTGGAACATCGTGAAGTATCAGATTCTATTGACACCTACTTGCCCTCCGTCAATTTCTCTGCGAGATGCTCCCATTCGCGACTGAAACGATACGAGTGGCGCAGCGGCGGCGCCGGCGCCTGGACCTCGATCCAGCGCACGAGTCCCGAGCTGCGATTCTCGAAACCGTGGTCAGCACCAACGCCGGCCCAGAGTACGTCACCGGGATGCAGGACCATCAATTCACCGTCAACCAGAGCGTGAACTTCACCCTCAACGAAGACGTACGCCTCTTCGAATGGGTGATCGTGCGGATGTGCGATGGCGGTCGGCTGGTAGTCCACCATGAACATCGTGTGCAACTGGGCACCCATCTGTTGATCGATGAGCATCTTCACGGCAATGCCGCTGTAGGCGAGGAGTGCGGTTGCCATGCTGGGCGACACGGTGGGTGCTGCGACGTCCGAACCACCGGAGAGTCGTCGAAGGTCCATTGAGTCACCGTCGAAACGAACTGCGTTTCGATTTCGTGGATCGCGCATGTCGGGTATGTCGGGAGTCGTTTCGACGAGAGTGTCGCCGGTGAAGAAGGTGTCCTGTCGTCGGCCATCATCAAGTTCGGCCGGCGCTTCCATCTGTAGCCATTTCACAGGGCCGTCGACGGCACGCATCGTGTACGTGGTGGCCAGTGGAAGCACAATGCAGTGGTCCGGTCCCAGTTCGCTGGTCCTGCCAAGCGTGGTCACGGCGAGTGTCCCCGAAAGCACGTAGAGACTGGTCTCAAAGGAGTGCAGCACTGCGTCAACATGCCCGCCCTCATCCAAGTAATCCACGGTGAGGGTCATGTGCGGCGATCCGGTCGCACGGTTCACCAGAATCTGGCGGCGAAATCCTGACGAGTGCGCTGTGAACGTCGCGGGCGTCGCCGCACTTTCATCGTCGATCACCGTTACGTGGTACATGGTCCTCTCTTTCGCGTGGTCTTTCTCCTTCGTCGCGGCGAATAGCTACTTACGTAGCCAGCCGCCGTCCACGTGCAAATTCACACCGTTGATGCCAGTGTTGCTGAGCAAGAACTCAACTGAATGGACGATTTCATCCATCGTCACGAGACGTCCGAGTGGCGTGCGATTGATGATGTGGCTGTTGTCCTTGCCCTCCCAGTAGGGGCTGTCACCAATGATGCCCGGATGAATGGCGTTAATTCGCACCGGCGCCAGTTCAGTGGCGAGCGAGTGAACGATGCCGACGACGCCACCATTCACGGTAGACACGGTGGTCGAACCCGGGTAGGGACGTTCGAACGCCAAGCCGCCAAAGAGGACGATCGACGCCTGGGGAGTAAATCGATCGCGAAGGGTGTGAATTGTCTCGGTGTAGCCGACCAATTTGAGGACAATCAATCGCGTCGCCGCTTTGATGTCGTAGTTGGCCATCGTGTTCGCGTCGCGCTCGATGGCGGCGATGACGAGATCATCGACGTTCGCAATGCGCGCGAGCGACTCGGCGATAGTTTCGGGTTGCGAGAGGTCGACCACAATGGGAATTGATCCCAGTCCAATCTCATCGGTGGCTTCGCGGGCGCTCTCGATTGTTCGCCCAGAGATGTAGACCGTCGAGCCCTTCGAGGCCAATGTTCGCGCGACCTCTTTGCCTAAGCCCTTGGACCCCCCAATGACGACAGCGGTACGTCCTTTTTGGCTCTCTGACATTTGCGATCCCCCTTCTGAGTGTTCAGTGAAGTCAAACATACTCCAATGATTCTGGTTTTTGCCAAGAGAATTCGCGTGGCCAACGTTGCCACAACTGCGAGAAATCGTTGACCACGTACGGGGTTTGTCGGATTATCCGTGATCAAATCGTGCGTGAAGTCACTATTGACATCAGTGAACACGGTGCTACGCTCAGCGCCTAACACATAGTTAATGGGGGATTGCAATGAGCAATAGCGTCAACTCGAAAGGCGAATCACTCGAGCACGGACGGTCGATTATCTTTCGAAACGGCATCGTCGTCACCATGGATAGCTCGCATCGAGTGCTGACGAATACTGACGTATTAATCGTCGACGGCGTCATAAAGGAGATCGGCACGAAAATCGCCGCGCCCGACGATGCGCTCAGTATCGACGCGACCGGCGGCATCATCATGCCGGGCATGATCGACACGCACCGCCACATGTGGCAGACCGCAATGCGCGGCTACGGAGCGGACTGGAGTCTCGCGCAGTACTACGTCTGGTATTACCTGCAGTACGGAAAGAACTTCCGTCCTGAGGACATCTACGCGGGCAACCTCTTGTCGGCGATAGACGCAATCGACGCCGGTGTCACCACGTCGGTTGACTGGTCGCACGGACTGCAGACGACGCAGCACGCCGACGCCGCAGTGGACGCGCTCGAAGCAGTACCGGGTCGCTTCATTCTCGCTTACGGCAATATTCAGGTCGCACCATGGGAGTGGTCAATCGATCCCGCCTTCAAAGAGTTCTACAAGCGTCGCTTCGACGGAAAGGGCGACATGCTGGGCTTTTCAATGGCCTTCGATGTCCTGGGCGATGCCGCATTTCAAGAAAAGGCGGCCTTCGATGTGGCAAAGGATTTGGGAGTGCCGGTCACGACGCACGCGGGCGTCTTTGGCATCACCGGTGATGAAAGTATCCGCTTGATGCACGAGAACGGCTGCATGAACGAAGACACCGTTTTCGTTCATAGTTCAACCCTTTCGGAGGATTCCTACCACCGAATTGCGGCCTGCGGCGGGTCAGCATCGGTGGCGACGGAGAGCGAGCAAAGTGCTGGTCAGGGCTACCCCTCGTCATGGCGTCTACGTCAGTTCGACATTCCGATCTCGTTGTCGCACGACACGACGGTCTGGTGGAGTTCGGACCTCTTCACCGCAATGCGCACGACGGTCGGTGCGGACCGGTCGCGCCAGCACTCGGAGGCCCACGCACGAGGTGAGCAAGTCGTCAACCTCGACCTTCGCTGCGAAGAGGTGGTCCACTGGGCGACCCGCGGGGGGGCCAAGGCGATCGGGCTCGAAGACAAGGTCGGGAGCATTGAAGTTGGTAAGCGTGCTGACGTGGTCCTCATTAAGAACGACGATTCGCCGGTCATGTTCCCCATCATCAGCCCTTATGGCCACATTGTGATGCAGGCGCAGCGAGGCGATGTCGACACCGTGGTCATCGACGGCAATATCCTCAAGAACGAGCGCAAACTCATCGGCATCGACTTGGCGGCAGCGCGAGACTTAACGGAGAAGACTGTTTCCTATCTCGTCGACACGGTCGGCGAAGCCGCCTGGGCAGAGGGCCAGAATCCCGAACTCTCGGCTCGTGTAATCCAGGAGAACCCGTATAAGTACGTGAAGTAGTTCGCAATACTTAGCTTTTCCTTCGAAAGACCGGCGCTCGAAAAAGGGCGCCGGTCTTTTGCGGGCGACCCCCTAAACGGCGGGAAGCGTGCCTACCATGAGTTCGCTTTGGCATTCGGAGGAGCCCGACGATAAACGTTAACTATCGGTTGACACGTTCAGTGAACGCGTGTACTGTCGGACTCCAATGGCTGTACGCCCGAGCGAAACGCGGGTCTTTGATCGAACCTCTCGCGCAGAGGTAACGGGAAAGCCGTATTGGCAAAGGGTCCAAAGATTGTCTGTCGAGAGCAAAGTGCTTTCGGCTTCAGGGGGGAAATCAATGCTCAAGAATAGAAGTCGTTTAATCACGATTGTGATGACCGGAGTACTTGCTCTGTCTACCGCCGGCATCGGTCTGGTATCGACGGCGCAGGCTGCGACCAAGCACAAGGTAAAGACGTACAACGTCGCCTATCTGTCATACGGGGTCGCCAATAGTTACGACGCGCCGATGCTGGCTGCGGCGAAGGCCGTTGCGTTGACGACGGGACACGTTAACGTGACCGTCTTCGACTCACAGAGCACTGACACCATCCAGGTGTCGCAGCTACAGGACGTCGTGAACTCCAAGAAGTACCAGGGAATCATCGTGCAGCCAATTTTCGGTCAGGTGCTCATTCCTGAGATCAAGGTGGCGATCAAAAAGGGCATCAAGGTTGTGAACATCGACCAGATCCTTGGCACGAACTACGCGAGTGACCAGATCGAAGTACACGGTCTCTCGGGCAACGTCGTGTTCTTCCCATCAAAGATCGGTGCACAGCTGGCTGCGCAGACGATTCTGGCGTGTGGCAGTGCGAATCCTTGCAAGGTCGCGCTGGTGCACAACTACACCGGTTACGAACCGGACTCGGCAATTACCACCGCGTACGACGCCGGCCTCGCCAAGGACACGAATGCGAGCATCGTCGCGCAGGGTGACGGTCTTTACACGCCGTCAGTTGCGTTGACCTTTGTCGCTGACACACTCGTCGCACAGCCGTCGCTGAATGTCATCGTCGGTGCTGACCAGGACTGCGAAGGCGCTCAGTCGGCCCTCACGTCCGCGAAGAACACCAGTGTCAAGATGGTTTGCTACGGCGCGAGTGCGACGGGAATTGCTGCTGTGAAGAGCGGCGCGTGGTTCTCTGACGTCGCGCAGGAGCCGGCAACGGAAGGTGAGTTGGGCATGATCGACCTCATCAAGGCCATGAAGACAGGCAAGGGCACCAAGGCACAGAACCCTGTCGCCGCGCTGCCGAACAACGGCATCGTCACCGCCAGCAACGCCAGCAAATTTCAGGGTGAATGGCCGGGTTGATTTGTCGATAGCAGAAGGACCGAAGATTCGAAATTGACATGGATGGATTGAACTGAAATGTCGACGAGGAACATTGATGAGGCACCCCGCAGTACCGCAGAGGCATCCGGAGGCGACTTAGTCGTCACGGGTGTCTCTAAGCGGTACGGCGGGGTGCCCGCTCTCAGTGACGTATCACTGATGATTACCCCCGGCACCGTCCACGCATTGGTTGGTGAGAACGGTGCGGGAAAGTCGACACTCGGCAAGATCATCTCCGGTGTCATTAGCCCCGACGAGGGATCAATGTCGCTCGGGGGCGTCCCCCTAAGTTTTCGATCGCCGCGCGAGGCAATGGCGCACGGCATCGTCACGATTGTGCAAGAACTTGCCATCGTCCCGGGCCTCACCGTCGCGGAGAACGTGTACCTGGGTGTTGAAGTAAGTACGGCGGGATTTGTGCGACGACGCGAATCTCGGCGTCAGTTCCGCGAACTGGCAAAGAAAGTGGGATTCGATCTCTCGCCTGATTGGCGCGCCAGCACGCTTTCGATTGCCGACCAGCAAAAGGTCGAAATCATGCGGGCCCTCTCGCGAAATGCCTCCATCGTCGTCATGGATGAGCCCACGGCGGCGCTGTCCGGGAACGAGACCAAGGCGCTGCACGAGATCATCCGATCCTTGGCCCGCGAAGGCAAGTCCGTCATTCTCATTTCGCACTTTCTTTCTGAAGTGCTGGCCCTGGCGGACGTCATCACCACGCTGCGCGACGGCCAGTTGATTCGCACGGTCGACGCCAAAGACGCGACTGAAGAGTCCTTGATTGAAGGGATGCTCGGCCACTCATTGACGACCGCCTTTCCCGAGAAGGTTGTCGCGCAAGACGATAAGGACGTCGTCCTGGAGGTCGAACATCTCCAGGCGCCGGGCGTGAATGACTGTTCGTTTGTACTGCACGCGGGCGAGATTCTCGGTGTCGCCGGCTTGGTAGGTGCCGGTCGCTCCGAGCTGGCCCGTGCAATATTCCGCGACGCCAAAGTCACGGGCGGAACGGTTCGCCTCAAGGGTGAGGAACTTGGCGGTCACAGTCCCTCGCGGTCAATTCGTCGAGGTCTGGTCTTTATCCCAGAATCACGCAAGGAGATGGGACTTCTTATTGGCCGTTCGGTGAAGGAGAACATTTCGCTTTCTCGCCTCGACCTCGTGAGCCGGATGGGCTGGATAGCGGGGATTCGTGAGCGGCGCAAAGTCGGCGACTTGATGAAGACGGTGAACGTTCGCGCCGCCAGCATGCGAATGCCGGTCTCGATGCTGTCGGGCGGGAACCAGCAGAAACTCTTGTTCGCCCGGTCCGTGATGTGCTCGCCCAGTGTTCTCATCGCCGACGAACCAACGCGTGGCGTCGACGTTGGATCGAAGCGCGCAATTTACGACCTACTGACCGAGATGGCCGAATCGGGCATGGGCGTGGTGGTGATCTCGTCGGACCTCGAGGAAGTACTGGGTCTCGCCCATCGAGTCCTCGTCATGCGTCACGGTCGCATCATCACCGAACTCTCGGGCGAACGAATAAACGAGCAAGCAGTGCTCGCGGCCGCGTTCGCCGAGCCAACCACCGAAGGATCGGTCTCATCATGAACGTACGAGTCGAAACTGAAGAGACGCTCGAGGTTGAATCCAGTAACGCTGGGCGATTCCGACTGGGCGCATTCCGCCTCCTCGGGTCGTGGCGACTCGCCGGTATTGGAATTCCCTTCGCCGTCCTCTTCGTCGTGTTGTGCGTGTGGAGCGCACCGTTTCACTCGACGACGAACCTCATCAACATCCTCGACCAGCAGGCGGCCACGTTGGCCATCGCCGCGGCGGGGACGCTCGTCCTCGTTGCCGGTGGGCTCGACCTTTCGGTCGGGGCGATCTATGGACTGACAACCGTCGTGTCGGGCAATCTTGCGGAGCATCATTCACCTTGGATCGCCATTGGCGTGACGCTCCTGGTCGGTCTCGGCGTCGGTCTCGTGAACGGCGCAATCGTCGCCTACTTAAAGATCAATCCATTGATCGCGACGTTGGCGATGTCGTTCGTTATCGGTGGCGTGGCCCTCAAAGTCTCGGGCGGCAACCTCATTGTCCTTTCGCAGAACTCCGGGTTCTACAAGTTCGCCAACGCGCAGTTCTGGTCGATTCCAAGCGCCGTGTGGATTGTGTTCGTCTTCGTCGTGATTCTGGCACTGGTCCTTTCTCGAACCACGTTTGGCCGTTACGTCGTCGCCTCCGGTGGTAACGCCGAGGCCGCTCGTCTCGCGGGTGTTCGAGTGAACCAGATTCGCATCATCACCTACGCGCTCAGCGGTTTGGCGGCCGGACTCGGTGGCGTCATCGATACGTCAAGACTGCTCAGTGCCCAGGCGAACAGTGGTGGCAGCGGGCTGACCTTTTTGGTACTCGCGGGCATCGTCGTAGGAGGCACATCAATCGCCGGCGGCGAAGGTTCCGTGCCCCGAACCGCCATTGGTGTTCTCTTCATTGCGTTGATTTACAACGGCATGTATCTCTTGAACTTCAACGTGTTGTACCAGCCGATCGTGCTCGGTGTCATTCTGCTGGCCGCCGTCGGACTCGACGTCTGGGCGCGAAAGCGCCGAGGCTAGAGCTTCATTCACTACCTGGAGGAATAATGGGCATTCACACCAATGGAAGCAACGCCGTCGACTGGGAGACGCGTGTTGACATGCCCCGTCTACGCGAGGAACGGCTCTCCAAACTCCAGGCCGAACTCGAGCGCTCGGACTTGGGTGCCTTGTTGACGTTTGACTTCCACAACATCCGCTACATGACCGGCACGCACATCGGCACGTGGGCCATGGACAAACTGATTCGATTCGCCCTGCTACCGCGCGGCGGCAAGCCCATTGTCTGGGACTTCGGTTCCGCCGCGCGCCACCATCAGATGTACAACCCGTGGCTCACGGGCGTCCAGATCGGACCGGACGGCACCGAGATTCCCTACGACGGCGCACGTGCCGGCATCTCCACGTTGCGCGGCGCCATTCCTCCCGGTGCCGACCGCGCCGGCACGGTGGCCACCAAGATTAAGGAAGTGCTGCATCAGTTTGGTCTGCAGAACGAAGCGATCGGCGTCGACATCATCGAGATGCCCGTCTTGGCCGCCTTCGCCAAAGAGGGCATGACCTTGGTCGACGGCCAGCAGGTCTTCCTCGAGGCGCGGCGCATCAAGACCAGTGACGAGATTTCGCTCCTCACCTACGCCGCGTCCATGGTCGATACCGCGTACGAGGAGCTCTACACGTTCCTGCGTCCGGGGGTGAAGGAGAACGAGTGCGTTGGTTTGGTGAACAAGACGCTGTACGACCTCGGCTCGGAGCACGTCGAAGGCGTCAATGCCATTTCGGGCGAACGATGCTCACCGCACCCTCACGTCTTCAGCGACCGACTCATTCGACCTGGCGATCCCGCGTTCTTCGACATCCTTCATAGCTACAACGGTTACCGCACGTGCTACTACCGCACCTTTGCGGTGGGCAGTGCCTCGGTGGCCCAGCGCGACGCCTATACCAAGTGCCGCGAACTCATCGATACCGCCATCGCGCAGGTCAAGCCGGGTGCGACGACGGCCGACATTGTCTCGCTGTGGCCCAAGGCCGAGGAGTTCGGATTCCCGAGCGAAGAAGCGGCCTTTGGCCTCCAGTACGGTCACGGCATTGGACTCTCAATCTGGGAGCGACCGATCTTCAGCCGCATGATCTCACTGGAGCACCCCGAGGTCCTCGAAGAGGGAATGGTCTTCGCTCTCGAAACGTACTGGCCGGCCAAGGACGGATGGTCGGCAGCGCGCATTGAAGAGGAACTCGTCGTCACGGCCACCGGCTGTGAGGTCATCACAAAGTTCCCGGCCGAAGAGTTATTGGTTGCAGGTCAGCGCTACTTCTTCGCGGGCGGTCCAGTCAACGGACTTCGAGACGCTCAGTCAAACCTGAACACTGCAGCCGGGCGAGGCGAGTCGTAAGTCGACTTCTCCCGTGGGCATCCGACGAGAAGCCGTCTCGCCGGATGACGTCGGAGCGATGTTGGCGAAGGTGAAGAAACGTGCAACCACTGCGGCGAGGGTCGCTACAGACCAGAGAGTCGGCGAATCGGTCGCGCCAGCGCGGAGATGTCGTCGCCGCCGTGCCCTTGTGACGTGAGGCCGTCCTCAAAAGTGGCGGCCATCGCTGTGACGGGAAGGACTGCTCCCACCTTTTCGGCCAGTGCGAGACCGATGCCTAGATCTTTTCGATGCAGCGCAATCTTGAATCCCAAGGGGTTGTCGTCGTTAATCATGTTGCCACTGCGATTCGTCAAAACCCACGACGCGGCCGCTCCTCCCTCCAGTGCGCCCACGACTCTTTCGACATCAAGTCCCGCCTTGAGTCCGAGTGTTATACCTTCGGCGACGCCGAGGTAGACCCCGGCGAGAATGACCTGGTTGATCGCCTTGGCCCACTGACCTGCGCCCACCGCGCCGAGGTGCGTCACGGTCGAGCCCATAGCGCTGAGCACGGGTTGGGCGCGCTCCACGTCAACGTGATCGCCGCCGACCATGATGGATAGAGTCCCTAGTCGCGCTCCTTCGGAACCTCCTGATACCGGTGCGTCAAGCATTGAAACGCCAAGGTCGGACAATTGGCGGGCGATCTCTTGCGCGCCGATCGGGCTTATTGTCGAACAGTCGATGAAGAGTGACCCGGCCGCCAAACCTTCTGCGAGTCCCTGCTCACCAAACAGGACGTCGTTGACCTGAGGGCTATCCGTGAGACAAGTGACCACGATGTCGCTCGACTGGGCGAGCTCCTTTGGTGACGGCGCTTCGTGTGCGCCTAATTCGAGGAGGTTCGCGGTCCGACCTTGCGTTCGATTCCACACGGTGACCGTGAAGCCTGCTCGGACGAGGTTCGCTGCCATGAACGCGCCCATCGTTCCCAGGCCCGCGAAGCCAACTCGCACCCGATGCTGCTGCTGTGTTATTTCGCTCATTGCCACTCCTTCGGACGCGCGCAGTGGCCTGCGCGGCAATCGTCGTCAGTGTATCGAGCGGCCCTTCCAGCCTGATTCAGTTGACGATGGTTCGCCGCGTGCGGCGACGCACAACAACGCTCACGAACGCAATCAGCACGACGAGCAAGACGAAAGGAACAATGAAGACACTCCACGAAGCGTCTTCGCTTCTCACTTCGCGAGACGTCGCGAGGAGGCCGGGACTGTTCTTGGCGGTGACGAACTCGGCCTTTGATCCGGTTGCCCTGAAAACCTGACCGAGAATCGTGTCGTGAAACCTTTGACCGTTGAGGATGAATGTCCCGACGCACCGGTAGTCAGCGAGGTTACTTCCGCTGCCTCCAAGTTCGCCGGTGCACGTCGTGACGGTGACCGAAACCGACACGCCGTGCAGACGAAGGTTGGCAACATCGGTATTGCGATGCAGGCCCGACAAGAAGAATGTGACTGAAAGAACGGCCAGGGTTACGACGATGAGGGCGGTGACGATGCGAATGACCTGTCGAGTGTTGACCTCTACTGGTGCGCCGCGCAACGTAGCGACTGATTGGTGTTCCCCGTTACCAGCGACGTCACCTGGTGCCACGTGTGTGGTCGAGTCGCCATTACGAGAATTAATTGGCAAATCCTAGCGAGAGCGGTGAGCGTCAACCCACGAACCTTGCGTCAAAAAATACACTGGTCCCGCAGAACGGGACCAGTGTCAAAACTTGGAACAGGCAATGACGACCTTCACCTCAGTGATGACTGAGAAGAGGAAATCCTCCTGCGCCGACCTATGCCGTGAACGTGATGTTCTCGCGCTTCGCACCGCTGGCACTCGTGATGGTGAGTAGAGCGGTAAACTTGTGACCAAGGAGCGAATCTATGAGCTTCAGGCCCGCGCCCCTCAACACAATCGAGATCGTCTTCGACGTGCCCGCTCCAGTGCCGTAACCCGACTTACCTAGCAGCAAATTCTCCGTAACGATGTGGAACTTGCCGGAGTGTCCGATTTCGGCCTTGAACTTTATTACCTTGGTCAGTTGAAGAATTCCCGCGCACCTGGCCCTAGCGCAGTGCACAACCGCGATCACCTTGGTGCCGGTGAAGTGAACTGAGGCCGGAACCGTCACTGCCGGCTTGGGAGCAGCGGTCGTGGTGGTGGTCGGAGGAACCGTAGTGGTTGTGGTCGGAGGAACCGTCGTGGTCGTTGTTGCCGCAGGATGCGTCGTCGTGGTCGTCGGGGGTGGCGTCGCCACCGTCGTGGTCGTCGTCGCCGCAGGATGCGTCGTGGTCGTGGTCGGAGGAACCGTCGTCGTCGTGGTTGCCGGCACCGTCGTCGTCGTGGTGGCCGGAGCCGTCGTGGTCGTCGTCGCCGGAGCCGTCGTGGTCGTCGTTGAGGACGTCTCATTTAGACCCGCTGGGGAGGACGTGCCATCACCGCTGTTGTTGGCGGCCCACGTGTTGGGCGCGGTAGCCGTTGCGCCCGCATTGGCGTCGACGTAGTCATACTGGCCGGCGGTGAGAGCAGGAGACGTGTTGCCTAGGGCATCTGTGTGCGTAACAATATTGTTACTGATAGTTCCGCCCGTGGCCCCCGAGGAGAGGTAGATGCCATACAGGCGTGAGTTCGTAATGGTGTTGGCATGCACGATGAAGTTGATTGGACCGACTGGGCAAAGTGCGTGACTGTCCGCGTCGTAACCAGTTGAGATCATCGCAATGCCGTAGACGAAGCCATTGATCGTGTTGTTCGAGATGTTCTGGAGTGCGCAACCATCGCCGTAATTGCCGCCTGATGGATTGACCCCGAGGTCAGAGTCGATGACCTTGATCCCGGACTTGGGGTCAAGGGTGCTGGGCGTTCCGGAACCAGAACTGTCCTGGTCAATGCCACCACCGTTCAATGTGTTGCCCGTGACCTGGGAAGCTTGGTCAAAGCCGGACAACCATAGAGCGCTCAGTGCAGCGTCATCGGCACCGCCGGTGGTGTCCGTGGGGTAATTGACCGTGTTGTTCGAAATTGTGGCACCGCTCGTGTCGGAGAGTTCAACGGCGTTGTTTTCGTAGCCAACCTGCGTATCGAAGACGTTGCCAGTGACGACGTCACCTGTGTCGAGCACAGTGACGTCGGCTTGAGTGATGGTCGTACCGTTGGCATCTTGACCAAGGCCGATGTGGACGTCACCATCGGCGCCGCCAATATTGGTGAAGAAGTTGTTGCTAATCGTGACGTTATTCTCACCTTGGTCGTTAGGTCCGGTAAGGAAAGTGCGCACTTCAATTGAGGTCGTGTAGTCCAGTGTGAATCCGCTGATCGTCACGTTTGGCGACTCAACGAGGATGCCCGCACCGCCAGTGATCTCCGACTGTATGGCGGTGTTGATCGTGTCACCCGACGCGGGTGGGACGTTCCAGTTGTAGCCATCAATGGTGAGGGCCTTGTTGATCAGGATTTGTGAGTTTGGGGCGTACGCCGCGTTGGTGAGGTTGAAGCTACCGGCGCAAACATAGATCGTCTGAGTGGCCGTGGCGGCAGTGATAGCGGCCGCCAAGCTGGCGAATACCGCCGGAGTGCCAGTGAAGGTGGGACAACCGGGGTCGTTGAGCGCGCCATTGACACTCACGACCTCATTAACGGTCGTGGGCGGCGTCGCGGCGCCGGCGCTGATGGTAATGGCCGTAAAGCTCAGAGCCAGTAATGAAAGGACGCTCAGTCCTACGGCCAACAGTCGACGCGAATAGCGCATGGTTCCCCTTTGGTAAATCAGTTTCGAGATTGTGAGTTGAATCGCCCGTATTCCGCATATGGACTACGGCGCCCAAACCTACCATAAGGATTGCGAGGTTCTTTTGGGCCTGTCTGCATTTCAGCCCAATTGCGTAACAACCTTGTTACGAAGTGCGCTGATTGCACTCATTGAGTGCTCTGGTCCGCGTTGGCGAGCACATTTGCGTACGAATTCGCGGGTGCACTGTGGATCTACGTGGACCGAGGTTCACACTTTCGGCGGGATGCGTAGGCGCTCCATCCCTCCGTCAACGAAGAGGACGGTCCCGTTGGTCGACGTGGACGAGGGATGAGCCAGGCACGCAATAGCGAGCGCCACTTCGTCAGCTCGTACGAGTCGACCGCTCGGTTGACGGGCTTCGAGTGCGGAGCGTTCCGCTCGGGGATCGGCCGACGCATCGAGCAGTCGACCAACCCACGGCGTGTCGGCCGTGCCGGGCGCCACCGCGTTCACTCGAATTGCGAACTCGGCAAAGTCGGCCGCCATGGCGTAGGTGAGACTCACGACGGCTCCCTTGGTCGCGGCATAGACCGCTCGTTTCGGCACACCAATTGCCGCCACAATCGACGCCGTGTTGACAATCGCGGCATTCGACGATGCCTTGAGATAGGGCAGGGCCGCCTTGGTCGTGCGCGCGAGTCCGACGACGTTCACGCTCCATAGGTTGGTCCAATCGTTCTCCGTGGCCTCGCTGACGTCGCCGATCGCTCCAATGCCGGCATTGTTAATGAGCACATCGATTCCGCCCATCATCCGTGCTGCTTCGTCGATCGCGACGGGTGCTTGATCTGCAACGGACAGGTCGGCGAGCACAAAGCGCGTGGGATCGGCGTCGCCGCGCGCGCGGTCGAGAACGACGACATCGGCACCTTGCTCACGCAGGTGCGCGGTCACTGCCGCGCCAATACCCGATGCACCGCCGGTGACGACGACCCGTATTTCTTCAAATGACTTCATGCTGTATTCCTCGTGTTCTTTCAATCAATACCGATGGCATCAGGGCGAAAGTAGATGGTGTCGCCTGTATCAGTGGGAGTCACGGGTCACTCGATCACCGCTTGAACCCACCAAGAAGTCGAGGTCTGCGCCCACGTTGGCTTGCGTGACGTGATCGACGTACAGCTTTTCCCAACCGCGTTCCGGTTTGGCGTACCCGTCGATGGTGGCCTGGTTCGGCACACGGGTGTCAAGTTCAACTTGCGCAACGTCGACTGAGAGCTGTCGCGCGGGTACGTCGAGAATGACCCAGTCACCGCTCCTCACGATCGACAGTGGTCCTCCGGCGGCCGCTTCGGGCGTGACATGAAGGACAACGGTCCCGTACGCGGTGCCGCTCATTCGACCGTCGCAGATTCGCACCATGTCACGGACTCCCTGTTGCAAGAGTTTCTTCGGTAGTGGCATGTTCGCGACTTCGGGCATTCCGGGATAGCCCTTCGGACCGCAACCGCGAAGTATCAGAATGGAGTCCGCGTCGACATCAAGGTCGGGGTCGTCGATTCGAGCGTGCAGGTCTTCAATGGAGTCGAACACGACCGCTCGGCCTCGATGCTGGAGCAGGTGCGGTGACGCGGCCGCCGGTTTAATGATGGCGCCGTCGGGGGCGAGGTTCCCTCGTAGGACTGCGATGCCGGCGTCTGACTGTTGCGGCGTCGCACGACTTCGGATCACGTCGTGGTCCCAGATCTGTGCCTCGTCGAGGTAGTCAACGAGTGGCCGTCCGGTGACGGTCAGTGCCGAGGAATCGAGGAGATCCTTCACCTCGCGGAGCACCGAAAGCAGTCCACCGGCACGGTGGAAGTCTTCCATCAGATATTTTCCAGACGGCTGAAGGTTCACGAGGAGCGGTACGTGTGCTCCAATTCGGTCGAAATCGTCGAGATCGAGGTCAATGCCGAGTCGGCCAGCGATTGCCAACAGGTGTACCACCGCGTTCGTTGAACCTCCGATCGCGGCGAGTACCACGATCGCGTTGTGAAACGATGATCGCGTCATAATGTCGCTCGGCCGACGTGCGGCGGCGACGAGTTCGACGCAGAGTCGGCCCGTATCGTGCGATGCGCTGAGCAGCCGACTGTCCGCGGCTGGGGTTCCGGCGAGTCCCGGAATCGTCATGCCGAGTGCTTCAGCGACGAGGGACATGGTCGACGCCGTCCCCATGGTGTTGCAGTGCCCTCGACTTCGGATCATCGACGACTCGGACGCGTTGAAGTCGCTCTCGGAGAGCGTCCCGGCTCGGACGTCCTCGCTCAGTCGCCACACGTCGGTGCCGCAGCCGAGCGCTGCTCCCCTGAACGTGCCCGACAGCATCGGGCCACCGGGGATAAGTACGGCGGGGAGGTCGACAGACGCCGCCGCCATCAAGAGCGCGGGAATTGTTTTGTCGCATCCACCCAAGAGGACGACTCCGTCGACGGGGTTGGCGCGGACCATCTCTTCGGTCGCCATCGCCATCATGTTGCGCCACAACATGGCAGTTGGACGCACTTGGGTTTCGCCCAACGACACGACGGGCATATTCAGCGGAATGCCGCCCGCTTCGTA